>Ga0197143_1000320_pt1 | contig 56414 bp, 56 predicted proteins | sample GBS70_MetaG_FD_148603 | JGI IMG/M metagenome (GOLD analysis project Ga0197143, IMG submission 148603) | Sediment microbial communities from Great Boiling Springs, Gerlach, Nevada, United States - GBS 70_MetaG | ecosystem: Environmental > Aquatic > Thermal springs > Hot (42-90C) > Sediment... | reverse complement strand
CCAATCCGACAAGAGAAAAAGTTTTACAGTTCTTAAGGGAAGCGAAAGAAAATCCCGACATCATCGTCGCCGAACCCGAGGTAATACATAGGAAGATGGTATGCCCTCCAAACGATACTTACTGGAGTTACCAATGGGGTCCGTACATAATATGGGCGGATTCAGCCTGGTGTTACACGAGAGGGGATACTACGGTGATCGTGGCGGTTTTGGATACGGGTACGGATTATTACCATGGAGATTTGGGGAACGTCAGGTATGGGTACGATTTCGTTGATAACGACGGGGATCCTTCTCCTGATAACCCTTACACGGAGGAACATGGTACGCATGTTTCGGGAACGGTTGCGGCTACCCTAAATAACTCCCTGGGTGTGGCGGGTATGGCGAACGTAAGGATATTTGCGGGTAGGGTTTTGGATGAAACGGGTTCCGGAACCTCCACCTGGATCGCAAACGGAATTTTGGGTGCCTCATCCGTTTCAAGGGTTAGGGTTATAAATATGAGCCTGGGATCCTCTTCTCCCTCGAGCCTCATACAGATGGCATGCGATACCGCTTGGAACAGGGGTAAGCTTCTCATAGCCGCCTCAGGAAACAACGGAAGCTATGGTATAAGCTATCCTGCGGCCTTCCCATCTGTTATTGCGGTAGGTGCAATAGGGACGGATGGATCCTATCTATATCTTGCGCCTTACTCGAATTACGGGCCCGAGCAGGAGATAACCGCCCCTGGCGGTGATAACAACACAGGATACTGCATCTTATCAACGTTACCTATGAACTCCTACGGGGACGTGGGTTCGGGTTGTGGTTGGGTGGGTACATCCATGGCTGCCCCCCACGTATCGGGCGTTGCCGCCCTCGTTTTCTCGATAAGACCAAGCTTAAACAACTCCACGGTAAGGACAATTTTGAGGAATTCCACCTTCGATCTCGGTAGCGCCGGTTGGGATATGTATTACGGTTACGGTATGATCTGCGCGCATTGCGCTGTCTTAAACGGGATGACAGGAGTTGAGGAAACTGCGAAGAAAGAAACTAACAAAACTTTTGAACTTAACGGGAACGTTTTGAGGGTATATGATGAATCCTCTCTGTTTTATTCGAACGGCGCAAGGGCTTACGACCTAAGCGCCGGAAAATCCGTCACCTTGAGAAAGGGTGTATATTTCCTAAGGGTGAAGGGCAGAATCTATAAAATCCTGGTGCCTTAAAACCCCTTTATAATATTCCCTATGCTCCCGAATCTGAATTTAGCCCTTTGGATGTTTCAAAACGCCCAATTGGAAAACGGAGAGTACGTATATAGGATGGCGGACGGGAGCAAAGTGTATTTCACCGTTGATCCGAACTTGCAGCAGATAGTAAATACGCTATTATCCACCTATCCAAAGGATATCGAAGGTTTGGTATTGTTTGATATAAAAAGCGGTAAGATCCTTGCCATAGCGGGCATTTACAAAGGTGAGAAAAGTCTATATCCCTTTAAAATAAACAAGTACCCGGCGGCTTCCATATTTAAGGTGATAACTCTGCTTTCTTTCTTAGAGAACAACGATGTAAAGCCGGAGGATTCCTTCCGCTTTTGCCCGCCTTTATATCGCAAAAAACCTCAAAGATGGTTAAATTGCGAAAGGGAGTACTTCTCAACTTTATATAGGGCATTTGGCACATCAAACAACCCGCTATTTGGTAGGCTTGCCGTTATGCTCGGTTTCCCATCCATAATGGATATGGCTAAGAGGTTTTATTTCAACGATACGGTGGATGGAATACCTTTTGGTGTAATAAACCATACACGTGACGATTATGAGTTGGCGCTTCTCGGAAGCGGTTTCGATCACTCAACCCTAAACCCAATACAGGCGATAAGGATGACGATAATTTCAAGCACAGGATTGGATGTGGAACCTTACATAGTGAGCAGGGTGGTATCGAAGGATGGAACCGTAATTTATAGGGCATCTCCTAAGATCCATGGAAGGGTTTTGAGGGACGATGTGGTGGAAAAATATAGGGAGATAGCGGTATCAACGGTTTTGGAAGGGACGGCGAGGAATTATTTCAGGGATGGTGATGGAAGGGTACTTACTGGAGTTAAGGTTGGAGGAAAAACGGGTACTTTAAGGAGTAAGGAGCTTGGAGGTTTAACGGAGTGGTTCATCGGATTTGCCCCGGATGAAAATCCGGAAGTTGGAGTGGTAGCATTTTCCGTGGGACAACCTTCTCAAATTAAACCACAATACCTAGCCATGAGGGCACTTCAGGCGTACTTTATGGGAAAGCTCGACGGAATACCAATAGCCTACAAAAGGTTTAGAAGGAACACATCCGGACTTTAACTTATCTTAAAGGCAAATTTAACCTTCTCTATTCCCTCCACCAACATGTCTATATCCTCAGGTAAATTGAAAACGGACAAACTTGCCCTAACGCTTTGATTGTAAGGGATATTCAACCTTTTATGTAAAGGGTGGGCGCAATGTCCCCCCGATCTAACCATTATCCCTTCCAAGCCAAGATACCAAGCCACATCGTGGGGATGAACCCCATTAACGTTAAACGATACCAAGGATGTTCTGAATTTGGGTTCGGGACCGTAAACCTCAACCCCACGTATGCTTTTCAGGGAATTGTAAAGGTATTCCGTAAGTTTTCTCTCGTAAGCTTGTATGAAATTATACCCAATTTCGTTTATAAAATCCACCGCATAGCCCAAGCCTATAACCCCTCCTATGTTTGGTGTTCCCGCCTCGTACCTCTGGGGACTTTCGGCCATAATAAAATCGTCAATATAAACCTCCTTTATCATACTTCCGCCCAAAATTAGCGGTTTGCCATCCTCCAAAATTTCCAGCTTCCCCCAGAGTACCCCGGTTCCCGAAGGTCCGAACATCTTATGCCCCGAAAAAGCGATAAAATCCGCACCCAAACTACCAACGTTTACGGAATGATGGGGTATATACTGGGCACCGTCCAAAATCACAAAAGCGGATACCTCCTTTGCCGCTTTAATTACTTCCCTTATGGGTGGTATTACACCCAAAACGTTCGATGCCATGGTAAGAGCCACTACCTTTACCCTCTTATCCAACTTCCTCCAAAAGTCCTCAAGATCTAAAAATCCATCATCCGTAATATCCACAACTACAAACTCCGCACCCTTTTCCCTTGCTAAGTTCATCCAAGGTAAAAAGTTCGCATGATGCTCGAGTATGCTCACCAAGATCTTATCTCCCGCGTTTATGTATCTCTCTATGATCTTTGCGGCGAGGTTTATGGCCTCCGTCGCATTCTTTGTAAATATTATCTCTTCTTCCTTGGCATTTAAAAGTCTTGCCACCTTCTTACGCGCCTTCTCGTATTCCTCCGTCGCCCTTTCCGCCCAAGGATACGCACCCCTGTGTACGTTTGCGGGAAACTCCTCCTCGTACATTCTCACCGCCGATATTACGGATTTGGGCTTAAGGGAAGTGGCCGCCGAATCGAGATAAACCTCCGAACCTTTCAGGGAAGGAAAGTTTTCCCTAATTTTCCTGACAACCGCAATTTCCTCCGCACTCACAGGGTGGCTTTTCATCTCTTATATCCAGAACCTTTATTTTAAACCTCAACGTTTCCCCAGCTAAGGGGTGATTAAAGTCCGCATAAACTATCCCATCCGATATTTCAATAACGGTGAATTGCAAAATTGTACCATCAATGGTTTGCGCCCTAACAAACTGTCCTGGCCTTATATCCTTATCCTCAAAGTAATCCAGAGGAATTTCCTTTACAAGATCCCTATTGAACTCACCAAAGGCTTCCGATGGAGGTAAGGTGATATCTATGACGTCCCCAACTTTTGCACCTTCTAAGCTTTTTTCTATTGCCGAAAGTATCTCACCGTTTCCGTGAAGATAAACCAAATTTCCAAAATCCAAAACCTCGCTATCCCCATCAAGATAAACCTCATACTCTATCTTCACAAACTTACCTCTTTCCACAACCATGCTTACCCCCTAAGTATCCTCACCTTAAAACTCCCATCTTTTCCAACTTCTATCAAACCCCAAACTTCTTTTATCGTCCAGCGCGGCGTTAATAATGTTATCCTGATCATTTTATCCGTTATGAAGTCCACCTTAAGAAGGGTATATCCAATACGGGAATATATCCTCTCAAGTTCCATTATGTAATTCCTGTACATGGGAAGTTATTTTAAGGTAGAATATTTTCCCATGAAAGCAGCTTATCTAACAGATGGGGACCTTGAAATAAGGGATGTTGAAGAACCGGAACCTGGATACGGGGAAATCGTAATAAAGGTGAAATATGCTTTGACCGATGGGACGGATTTAAAGGCATTCTTGAGGGGACATCCAATTCTAAAGAGGGGACCATTTGGGCACGAGTATAGCGGAATCGTTTATAAGCTGGGCGAAGGGGTTGAAGGTTTTGAGGTTGGGGATGAAGTTTTTGGAGTAAATACAGCACCATGTCTAAAATGCGAAAATTGTATGAGGAGAAAGTTCAACCTCTGCGAGAATCTAAAAAAGAATATGGTTGTTGGGGCATACGCGGAGTATTTGTTGATCCCAAGTCAAGTGGTAAAAATAAACCTATTCAAAAAGCCACCCGAACTTCCATTCCATATAGCTCCTATAATTGAACCCTTATCCTGCATATTTCACGCTCTGGATAAGGTACCCGTTGAGGATGTCGATAAAATACTCATTCTGGGTAGCGGTTCGATATGCGCAATGTTCTCCTCGATCCTTTCAAAACTTGGTAAGGAAGTTTTTATAGCGGGTAGAAACGAAGAAAAAATGAGAATTATTTCGGAAAATACAGGTGTGAGCTGGGTTAAATTTGAAAATTTGAAAGGGAAATTCGACTTAGTTATAGATACAACCGCGAATCCGGAGGTAGCAAAAACTGGGTTCGAAGTTGTAAATAAGGGTGGATACATATTTTTGTTTGCGGGTTTTCAGGAAGGAAAAGAGATTTCCATAAATCAATCCAAGATACATTACGGAGAGATCCAAATTTTAACATCCTTTCATCACACGCCATCGAGCGTAAGAAAAGCCCATTCTTTTCTCGTAAAGAACCCTCGCATCTTCGAATTTCTTATAAGCGGTTTTTATAGGTTGGAGGATATAAAGCTTGCCTTTGAGAATTTGGCAAACGGGAAAGGTTTTAAATACGCCATAACCTCAAACTTAGAAGAGAAAAAAGGATAGGATCGAGAGGAATAGGGTATATATGGAAAATATCCAGAAAAACCTTCCAAGGAGGACCCTCTTTAAAGCTTTTAGGGCAAAGATTCCAACGGTGAAGGTTATAAGCCAAACGAAAATGTCCTCAACACCAAGATCCACATCTTTAATATGCCTACTTTCTAGAATGAAACTTCCAACACTTGCGGGTAGGAAAATCCAAAAAGATAACGTAAAAGCCTCCTCTCTATCCATCTTTAAGAACAAACCGGTTGATATCGTGGAGCCGGACCTTGAAATCCCAGGCAAAAGCGCCAAAGCCTGAGCAAAACCCATAATCAGAGAGTTTTTGAAATTCGCCCCATCCTTTCCCCCTTTGAAGAAAAAGGTGAGGAAGAGAAAAAGCGAAGTTACCAGGAAGGTTAGAGGTAAAACTTTTGGATTTTCAAAGCTTTCCTCAAGTTCCTTTAAAAAGAACACTGCGGGAAGAAGGGGTAATATTCCGACGATCGAAACGGGAGCGAACCTTTTAAGGTTCCCAAAGTTAAATATTTTGTCGCGAAGGACGAAAATTACGGATAGGAAAGTTGCCGTGTGTAAGAAAGTTTCATAAAAGGCACCCTTAAATTCCAAACCGAATACGTGCTTAAGGAGAACGAGATGCCCCGAACTTGAAACGGGTAGAAACTCTGTTAAGGCTTGAACTATCCCTAAAACTATCTTCTCTACAACCAACCAAAAACCTCCAAGAAAATTTTTCTTATTTCCTCAATCTTTTCTTGAACGGTTTCCTCGATCTCGTTTTCTCCCAAGCCCAGTTCCCCCCCCTTAATAAACGCGCTTTCCTGTATGTTGCTCTCAAGCTGGAACCTGAAAGCCCTTATTTCCCCAACATCGAAATTCCCATATTTCCCGTTTTTCAGATTCAGCAAAAAATCTTCAAGTGGTATAAGTTCCTCCGCAAAAACTTCAACGTAAATCTCATAGATACTCATAAAAAAAGCGGAGAGGGTGGGATTTGAACCCACGGGGGAGGTACTACCCTCCCCAACGGCTTAGCAAGCCGCCGCCTTAGACCGCTCGGCCACCTCTCCGCTTAACTTTCTATTTTAAGGCTGTCTAAAATTTCAAAACTATAGAAAGTCTCCAAAGTGCGGGTACAAAAATTCCATTTCCAAAACCCGTAAAATCCACCACGAGCCTTTCGGCTACGGTAACCGATGCACCATAATAGAAATTCGTGTTTGAGAATGCAAACTTGTTGGTCGATATGTTCTCTCCGGGAACCGCAATATCGTTTCGAGTCTCGGTGGTACCTCCTGAAGTCTCAGTTATAGTTTTACTTTCAACGGACCAGTTATATGTTTTATTTTTTGATGTGGATGAAATATGAGAGTACATAGCCCCGATCCTAAATTTGAAGTTTTCCCAACCGGAAACTGGTATCAGTTCAAACCCAACGGGTATATAGTAGTTGAAGGAGGAAGTTGATATGTTCTGCTTATAAGAAGAAAGGGTGTATTGAGTTGTTCTGTAATCTCCTGGATCAAGAATATCGTTCCCGTTGCTATCCACGTGTATTATCTGCTTGTTTAGGTCCTTTTGGTATTCCCTGTTTTCCGATCCAAAGATAAATTCAGTGCCCAATCCAACTCCAAACATTATTTTCTCGTGTATAGGATACTTGTTCCTCAAGAAAAGTACAATATCGTGATAGTTTGAGGAGTACTTGTATTCGCTTAAAGTTGTTGAATCAACCTGGGATACCTGACTTGTGGTCGCGTCGTATATTCCGGTCCATTTAGCATCTTTTCCTTCCCCGTTTGATAGGTTCCTGAATATGTAAGCCAAGGTTAGGTTGGATTTCAAACCTTCCCCTCCGAATCCAAAATCCGTCTGAAGTCCAAATATTGGTCCTCCTGCTTTCGCGTTTATAACCCTACTTCCGATCCATCTCATACCTGTAAAACGAGGAGATGAAGGGTTTGTATTTGTTTCCGCAAAGTAATTTCCCGTATCCCTGTTTCCGATCGTGTTAAACCCTCCAAAAAACATCCCCGAAAACTTCCCAAACGCGAAGGAAAGTGCTACTATCACCGGAGAAAATGTTGTATCTGCAACGTAGCTGGCTTGGGCTGTATCCTTACGGGTTAAGGTGTTGTTTAGATTGTTGTATTCGGCATAGCTATAAACGTAATTCCCGTAATAGAAAGGAAATCCAGGTCCCCTGTTGGGGTATGCCTTACGATTTTCGCTTGCGTATAAAAATAGGAAACCTAAAGCCTCATTCCCGAGGGAGAGTAAGAACCCTTTTGCCCCATACAGGTTACCCGAAAGTGAAGAATCCTTCAACTCTATCCTGTCATCGTAGTTACTGCCATTCCAATCTCTGTAATACGTAATGTCTTCCCTTGAAGTTGTAACTACGCTCCAATCCGTTTGTATGTATAGAGGGGAAAGGTTGTAGAAAAAGTTAGTTTTTGCACCCAAAACGAGCTGATTGTTCGTTGGGGCGCTAGGATCGAAAAGCCTCTCGTTCCCGAACGGGTTGGATAATGCTGTAAACAACCTTCCACCCTCTATTTCCACGAGTTTCACGGGATAGAACAACCTATCGAGATCGTCCTCAAATAGGAAGGCGGTGTGGATGAAGCGGAAGGAGTATATCCCTACGAAGGACTGGGGGGCGGAATAGAAGATTTGTGCCCCCAGAGCGGAAACCCAAAACGCAACCAATAAAATAAATCGTTTCATATTATAATTTTAACGTTGTCTACCCCTGAAAAATTTGAAAATGTTAAGAATCCATCCTAAAACCGGAGATAACTTTACCACCCCCTCAATGGGTGACAATATGTTGTTTAACTTGTTCGTTATCTCATCCGTGTTCTTCAAAACCCTTTCAACATCGTCAGCTATTTTCTCCATATTTCTCTCAACATTCTCAAGCGTCCTAACTATCCTCAAAACCAAGTACCATATGGCTATGGTGGTGAGCACCAAGCTCGAAATGGCGGTGATTATAAGCAGAGCGATCAACTTTTCCATCATCCCCATTCTACGGTTGAGACAAATTTAAAATACCTCTTTGTACTATCCCTCTTTATGCTCGTTTTTCGTGTTTTTGGGTATAGCCTCAAAGTTTTCCATTCTTGCATTCCTACCTTTATTCTTGGTTCCCGTATTTCTCAGGAAACCTTTGTATATCCTTGGTGTTTTTCTATGCTTTGTTCTAGGATATGTTAGGATTTGGGAGAGGACGTTTGGAAAAAGCGGAAAATTTTATGAGGTTAACATATACGATTTGGGTAATGGATTTGTTGTGGGAGAGGGTTTTAAGACGGTTTTGTTCGGGGATGAACCGGCTTATCCTTTGGGAAACGTTAGGGCAAAGGGTAAGATCTGGGGGGATACCCTTTATATATACGAGTACGAAAGAAAATTAGCTTTTAAGCCGTTTGTAGATTTTGTAGATTCCCTTCTTATACAATCGACAGGTTCAGAAAGGCAATACAAGTTTGCGAAGGCGATAATAACCGGAGTTAGGGAAATTGATCATGAGATCAAAAGGAAATTTTATGAAACCGGCGTTGGGCATATTTTAGCAATATCGGGCTTACATGTCGGACTTATATACCTTGGACTTTACTGGATTCTCAGGTTTTTCAACATTGGAATTTATTCCTACATAATCCCTTCAATTTTGGTTTGGTTATACGCCTTTTTTGTGGGTTTGATCCCATCCGTTTTTCGTGCATCCCTTATGCTAACTTTCTACTCGATTTCCAAGGTTGTTTCCCGCCCCGTAAAACCCCTAAATGTCTTCATGCTAACCTTTGCAATTTCCCTACTTTGGGAACCTCTCTGGATATTTTCCGTTTCCTTTTGGTTATCCTTTTCCGCAGTTTTGGGTTTTATCCTTTTTCCCAAGAGCCTTATTACCTCCATTTTTGGAGCCTTGATCTTTTCCACACCCTTCTCCCTTTACTTTTTCGGCAAATCCGCCCTTCTATACGCCCCCTTGAACCTTGCCGTAATACCCCTCACCACCTTCTACCTTTACTCCCAAATAATTGCAATGTTCATACCTTATCCATTTGCAAAATCCTCGGAGTTGATTTTTAACTTACTTTACAAAACGGTTGATTTTGCGAGTAACTTAAAATTACCCCCACTAACTTTCAAACCCCCCCTTTCTTTAGTTATCCTATACATTAGCTCTTTACTTTTCATCCTTTCCCTATGGAGGTTTAGAAATGTTAAGAAAGCAAGATGAGATAGTTTTACAAACCTTGGCTACATTTCCTGATCCGAAACCCCACCTTGAGCAGTATCCCACGCCACCGGAGCTTGCCGTTAAATTCCTGAACATGGCTTACGATGATATATACGGAAAGGTGGTTTTTGATTTGGGTTGTGGAACGGGAATTTTGAGCTTAGGAGCTGCCATCTTAGGGGCTAAGATGGTGGTAGGTGTGGATATTGATATATCGGTCCTGAAAATAGCGGTTAAAAATTTGGAAGCGGTAAAAAATATTTACGGAACTTTGAATGTTTATTTTGTTAACGCTGATATAAGGAAATTTAGCTTTAGGGCGGATACGGTGATAATGAACCCGCCGTTTGGAATGCAAAGAAAAGGGGCGGATAGGGATTTTATCGTAAAAGCGGTTGAGGGTGCGAGGGTAGTTTGGACTTTATTGGGTGTGGATAGCGATCCGTTTCTTGAAAGGTTATCCCAAGTTTACGGTTTCAGGTTTGAAAGGAAGGGGGATTTTTACCTTCGAATTGGTCGAATTATGGGGTTCCACACGAGGAAGATTTACAAAGTTAAAATTTCTATATACCGCCTTACAATCCCATCATGATCCTTGCGAGGAAATTTGAGTTTGAATCTTCGCATTTTTATAACTGGGGAGGAAAGTTGAAAAACCTTCACGGGCATAATTACGAATTTTGGGTACTCGTTGAGGGGGAAATAGGTGCATTTGGTATGGTGAAAAACATATCCGAAATAAAAGAAAAGATAGGACCGATTTTGGAAAGGTTTGACCACACTTTACTCAATTCCTTGCCGGAATTTGAAGGCAAAAATCCGACGGTTGAGGTAATATCCCAGGTTTTATATGAAAGTGTAAGAAAGGTTTTGGATGGACTCTTTGCGGTTAAAGTTTTCGAAGATGAATGGGTTTTTGGAGCTTACGATGGTGGATACTTTTTGGGTTCTATGGAATTTGATGGATGCTTAAAGAGGGAAGTTTGGGTGAAGGGAGATATTGATAATTTGGGGAGGGTTGAGGATCTTGAAAAAATTTTTGTTTCCGAGAGGAGGATGTTTGAGAGGGTTGAGGATATTAGATGTTTTGGTAAGGTAAATTTTGATGGGAAGGAGTGGAAATTTAGAACTTACAAATTTTCCTCCGCGCATGTGATGGGTTTAAAGGAACTTTCTTATGAGGAAAACCTGAGGATATTTGGGAAGTGTGCAAGGAAGGAAAGTCACGGGCATAATTATAAGCTTATAGTGTTCTCTGAAAGGGAAAAAACCTTTGAGGAGGCGGAGAAAGTTGTTATGGAACTTGATCACAGGCTACTAAACGATTTTATTGAGAATCCAACCCTCGAAAACATAACCATCTATATAAACGAAAGGATAAGTGCCGAAGCTATAAAGATTTACGAAACACCTAGAACGTACACCCTGCTAACAGAATTTGGAGAAATAGCCGCATGCCTTTAAGGTATAATTCCCTTAGGCAGATCCCCGGATAGAATATGGATGTGTAGATGTGGAACTCTCTGCCCCGCCGAAAATCCGTTTTTATTTACTATCCTAAAGTGATCCAAGTTGAAAGCCCTTGCTATCTTAGGTATGGAGCTCATAAGATGATATGCCGTTTCACCATCGAGTTCATCGAACCTTTCAAAGTGCGCCTTAGGGATTACAAGGACGTGGAACTTCGCCTCCGGTACTATGGTATAAAAAGCCAAGACCTTTTCATCCTCATAAACCTTCCTTGCACTTTCTTCTCCCTTAACAATCCTGCAAAAAACGCATCCGTTCATACCGTCTTTGCGGGGAATTCCCTACCCGCCAGGAGGTGTATGTGTAAGTGGAATACTTCCTGGCCCGCCCCCTTACCCGCGTTACTTACGAGCCGATAATGTTGTATATTCAAAGTTTTCACCACCCCTTTTATGCAATCTAGAATGTGGATCGCATCGGATTTTTCAATCTCATCAAATAAGTTCTCATAATGTCTCTTGGGAATTATCAAAACGTGAATGGGTGCCTGTGGGTTTATATCGTAAAACGCTATGGCTCCTTCGTTTTCAAAAACCACTTTTGCCTTAATCTCACCTTTTACTATTTTACAAAAAACGCAGTTCATTTTACATCCACAAGGATATACCTTAACGGGTTCTTAGCTTCTCCTTTTACCTCAACCTCGTAATGGAGGTGTGGAGCTACGGATTTGCCGGTGCTACCCACAAGACCTATCATTTGCCCCCTCTTAACTTTCTGTCCTTTTCTTACCAATATCTTTGAAAGGTGAGCGTACAAAGTTTTTATTCCATTTCCGTGGTTTATAACAACCATGTTACCGTACCCTCCGGAATTCCATTCCGCCTTTTCCACCGTACCATCCGCGGTTGCCACCACCGGTGTACCAGTCGGGGCGGAAAGGTCTACACCCTTGTGAAACTCGAACCCTCCCGTGAATGGATCCCTTCTAACCCCAAAACCAGACGAGAAAATCCCATTTACGGGTGGTATGCTCGGTATCCTTCTTACCTCCTCTCCCATAATCTTCACCCTTTCCTCCAGCTTTTTCATCAGATCTTCTTGGTACTTTGCGTACGCCGTTATCTTATCTATATCAAAGTCCCTTATTTGGCCTCCTATACCAAGGTTGTCGGAGGATAGGTTGTAAGTTGGAATATTTAAAACCGTTGCCAGTTGCCTCTGTCTTGCGTATAAGCTATCGAGTTTCTGGGATATAATCCTTAAGGTTTCCCTCAGCTCCCTGTTTTCCGCCTGAAGTGATTCATAAACCACCTTTGGGTTCATCCTCTTAAAGAACTTCACGTAGAAATAGGTTATCCCTCCAACCAACGAAAATAAAAAAACCCCTAAGATAGCCAGGAACGAAAAGAGAAACTTCCGCAAATCTTTTATTAAGATAATTATATTCCCAAATTTGAATACTCGCATGGAGGGTATTATAAGGGAGTAAGATCTTTAAAGGAGCCTCCTTATGTTCTCCTCAAGGACCTCTGGGGGTACGTATCCCAAAAATCTTCTTACAATTTTTCCGTTCTTATCTATCAAGAAACTTGTAGGAAGACCCAAGATCCCTCCAAAAATCTCTTCAACCTTCCTGTTGGACATTGCCACAGGATAGGTTATTTGAACCTCCTTTAGGAAGCTTTTAACCATTTCCTCGTTTTCGTCTTTTGAAAAACCTATAACCAAAACCTTACCTTCGTATTTTTTATAAATTTCGTCCAACTCGGGTAGCGATCTCTTGCAAGGTTCGCACCACGTTGCCCAAAAGTCCACTATCAGAACCTTACCATTAATATCCTCCCACCTGTAAATCTTACCATCTATGGTTTTAAAACTCAGGCTGTCAATCCGGTTTTTCTTCTCCGTTGAGCACGACAAAACTCCGATCAGCAAAAGGAGCAAAAACCTCACCATAAAGCGTGAATTATAACCGCGTTAGAATTCTCAACTTATGCACAAAAAACTTTTTTTACCCGGTCCCGTGGAGGTAAGAAGGGAGATCCTTGAATCCCAAACAAAACCCTTAATAGGGCACAGGTCAAAGGAGTTCTCGGAGCTTTACGAGAGAATAATAGAAACCTTAAGGGAACTGTTTGAAACGCGCTATTATGCTTTTGTCTTTACCTCCTCAGCAACCGGCGTTATAGAGGGTTTTATAAGGAACTTCGTAAAGAGGAAAGTTCTGGTTATGCAGAATGGTTCCTTTGCCCAAAGGTGGGTGGAGGCGAGCGTGCTTAACGGCAAGGAGGTTAAATCCTACGATATAGAATGGGGTAAAGCGGTAAAACCCGAAATGGTAGCCGATGAACTAAAGAAAGATCATTATGATGCAGTTATAGTCGTACATAACGAGTCTTCAACTGGGGTTTTGAGCCCTTTGGAGGAAATAGGTAAAGCCATAAAGGAAACTTCACCTGATACCCTCCTCCTCGTTGACGCGGTTACATCCATGATGGGTACCGAGCTTAAACTTGAGGAATGGAACGTGGATGCGGCCGCAGCTGGAGTTCAGAAAGCTTTCGGTATGCCCCCGGGAATTTCCGTAGCTTTCGTAAGTGAAAGGGCAATGGAGATCTCGAAAGGAATAAAGGATAAGGGACTGTACTTTAACTTTGAGGAGATGCTTAAATATTACGAAAAAAACAGACAGACTCCATTTACACCTAACATTTCCTTACTTTACGCCTTAGATCTCCAGCTTCAAAGGATAAAAGAGGAGGGGATAAAGAACAGGTATAAAAGGCATGAGGAAATGGCTAAACTCGCACAAAATTGGGCGCTAAATTACTTCGATATGTTTCCAGAAAAAGGTTATTGGTCAAAAACCATAACTTGCATAGCAAATACGAGGAATATAGATGTTCCAACTTTTTTGTCGGAACTCGGGAAGAGGGGGTTTGCAATAGCAAACGGATACGGACCTTTGAAAAATAAAACCTTTAGGATAGGGCATATGGGGGATTTCACCCTTCGGGAGATCGAAGAGCTTTTGGATGTAATGACCCAAACCCTGAAGGACCTTGGATACATTTGAAAGAAAGAAATTAGAAAGGGAACAGAGGGAACTTGCGAAAAAATTGGTAATAAAGGATGATTTTGGAAGCTTAAAGATCGTTGCGGGTGGGGATTTGACGTTTTTGGATATTTGGAAAAACCCGACGGTTGGTTTGGCTGCTTTTGTTGTGTTTGATTTTGAAAATGGAAGGGTACTTGAGGAAGGGATAGTAGAAGGTTTGGTTGATTTTCCGTACGTACCTACGTTTTTGGCTTATAGGGAGTTGCCTCTCCTTTTAAAGGCTTTTGAGAATTTGAAAACAAAGGCGGATATATACATGATAGATGGACAGGGAATAGCGCATCCCAGAAGGATGGGGATAGCATCCCACTTTGGTGTTACCTTGGACGTTCCGAGTATAGGGGTTGCAAAATCTCTCCTTTATGGTAGGTACTCCGAACCCAAGCCTGGAGGTTATACCACCTTGTATTCCGAAGACTCCGAGGAAATTTTGGGTTGGGTTATAAGGCCAGGGTACGGAAAAAATCTCCTTTTTGTCTCGCCCGGACATAGGGTTTCCGTTGATACAAGCTTAAAGCTTGTACTTAGGTTTTTAAAGAAAGGTTGGGAACTTCCCACCTTTTTGGCACACAAGGTATTGCAGCAAGAAAGGAGAAAAAGGCTAAAGCGACCTTAAAATTACTTCTATGAACGAATTAAAGGAATACATAAGGGGAATTGGATGGGCAAAATTCATCGCGGTTATGACCATAGTTGGAGGGGCTTTAAGCATACCAGTGGGAATTCTGTCTATCATTGCGGGAATAAAGCTTTGGAGTGCATCAAACAGCTTTGAAAATTATAAGAACACGGAAAGGGAAGAGGATTTGAAAGATGCTCTAAAAAATTTATCGGAATATTTTGTATGGATGGGGTGGATGAGCGTTATAGGTTTGATAATTTTGGCACTGGTTACCCTGGTGATTTTGATCGCCTTTTCTATAGCGGTGGGAATAGAGGCAATGTCGGGAACTGAATTTTAGCAAGGTTCATCGGGTTCCCAAGGAAGTTAAAGATAAATACTCAACTTTAAGCTTTGCTATTTTCACATCGCTCAGGGCTTTTTTATACGAAACTTGTGCGTTCCTATAAGCCAACTCCACCTGTTTAAATTCAATGAAAGAAATTCTCCCCTTAAGATAAGCATCGTTTGCAAGTTTAAATGCTTCCTCCATCGTCCTTAAGTTTTTCTCGTAAGCTTTTAACGCCTCAAGAGCATAATCGTAATCCCTCTTTGCCCTTTCGATATCCTCCTTAGCTTGATTCTCCAAAAACTCTATCCTCCTCTTTAATGCCTCCGCTTGTAATTTATACTTTTTGCTTTTAACGGATGGAGATAAACCATCAAATAACGTCCAATCTAGGGTTAAACCCACACTCCAACTTCCAACCCAATTATCTTCAAACCCATAAGGCCTCTGAAAATTGTAAGAAACGAAACCCACAAGGTTCGGCAGATAACCTTTAAGCTCCTCCCTTGAAATATCTTCAAGTATATTAACTTGCTTGCGCAAATACTCTATGTCGTACCTCCTTATTTCCCCTTGTTTTAAATCTAAGTTTTCTTCCTTCAGGCTATCGGTAAGAATTATACCCACCGTATCCGGCAAATTTAATATTAACGCAAGTGCCCTTATGGAGGATTTATATATGTTCTCAACGTTTGTTAGATTCGCCTTTGCCATCTCGTAATCGCTTATCGCTATGAGGTAATCCATCCTGTTTGCCCTACCCGTTTTATAAGCTTCCTCCAAAAGTTCCGCCTTTCTCTTTGAGAATTCTAAATTCTCCTTTGCTATTTCAAGCATATCCCTTGAAAGCAACGCTAGGGTATAAGCCTGTCTAACGCTGAATTCGAGTTGAGCCTTCTTCGATAGGAACTCGGTATACTTTGCCTGAAACCCTTCCTTTTGTAGAACATAACCCCTCTCCAGCTTCATCCATGTCCAAAGTGGTCTTGAAAGGGTAACCCCAAACCTGTAGTTGTGGTGCCTGCTAAAGGCTATATTGACCGTCTCAACCTCTATTGGGAAAACTATCCCCTGTCCGGAACCCGGCGGTATTTCCTGAAATCCCCACTTCGTTGGAACTAACTGCTGAAAATCTATTTGTAGGGAGTTATATGTGTATCCGAATTGTAAGTTTAACTTGGGCCAAAGTAAGGTTCCAAATTCCTTCGCACTCTCTTGAGTGTATAAAACATCAAAACTATCCGCAATTATCGTAGGACTGTTTTCTAAAGCGATCTCAACCGCCTTATCTTCCGTAAGCTCAATTACCGAAAAAACCCAAATCATATTACTTCCACCTCCTTTAAAATGAAAACCTTAAACGGTTTTACCTTACTCGAAAAATTCGCCAAAATTTCCCTAAAATTTTCCTCTTTATCCCTCTCAACGAAAATTAAAAACATAACCGAAAATCCCGGCCAAACTTCATCGTCCATAACGGGCTCGCTTTTCCCACCCCTCCCCAAAACTTTTGGTATAAGTGTGTATCCATCTATTCCATTATCCAAAAGAACCTTTTCGAATTCCCCCCTAAAGGGAGCGGAGCAAACGATCAAAGCAAACATATGATAATTCTAAGGTAGAATTTGAACGATCGTTCAAAGCCAAAATCCCAATTGCAACCTTATTATTCCCACCTATGAAAAAGAAGGTTATCATAATGGGTGCCGCGGGAAGGGACTTTCACAACTTTAACGTGTTTTTTAAAAATAATCCGAATTATGAGGTTGTGGCATTTACCGCAACCCAAATTCCCGATATAGAAGGGAGGATTTATCCACCGGAACTTGCGGGTCCAAATTATCCGGATGGGATACCCATATATCCGGAGGAGGAACTCGAGAATCTGATAAAAGAAAAAAACGTCGATCTCGTTGTTTTCGCATATTCCGACGTTTCCCACGAGTACGTCATGAACAGGGCTTCCAGATCCTTGGCATCCGGAGCCTCATTTATGCTCTTAGGTCCAAAGGATACCATGATCAAATCTTCGAAACCTGTAATAGCTATCGGTGCTGTAAGGACGGGTTCCGGAAAGAGTCAAACCACAAGAAGGGTGGCAAGTATATTAAAATCCTTAGGTAAGAGAATTGCCGTCGTCAGACATCCCATGCCATACGGAGATCTGAGAAAACAGGTGGTTCAAAAGTTTGAAACATATGAGGATCTGGATAGGTACAACGTCACAATAGAAGAGAGGGAAGAGTTCGAGCCCCACCTGGATATGGGTAACGTGGTTTTTGCTGGGATAGATTACGAGAAGATCTTGCAAGAGGCGGAAAAAATAGCGGATGTGATCCTTTGGGATGGAGGTAACAACGACTTTCCATTCTTTAAACCCGACCTATTTATAGTGGTTACTGATCCTCACAGGGTTGGGCACGAACTTAAGTATCACCCCGGTGAAACCAACCTTAGGATGGCGAATATAGTGGTAATAAACAAGATAGACAGCGCAAGCTTGGAGAACATAAACCTCCTTAGAAAAAACATAATTTCCGTAAATCCTAAAGCTATTATTGTGGAAGCCGCATCACCAATTTTCGTTGAAAACTACGATCTGATCAGGGGTAAAAGGGTTTTATGTATAGAGGATGGTCCTACAACAACCCACGGAGAAATGAAATTCGGTGCCGCATATATTGCGGCTATGAAATTCGGTGCTAAGGAAATAGTAAAACCTTACGATTATGCGGTCGGTAGCATAAAAAATGCGATGGAAACTTGGGGAGTTTACGATGTTTTACCGGCTCTTGGATATTCGGAAACGCAGATAAAAGAACTCGAGGATACTATAAACTCTTCCCCAGCGGAGGTTATACTTGCCGCCACACCCATAAATCTGTCCAAAGTTATAAAAACCGACAAGCCCATATTAAGGATAAGATACGAACTTCAAGAGGTAGGAAAGCCAACTTTGGAGGATATTTTAATAGATTTCTTTAATTCGCGATAACTTTAAACGTTGCCCCCTTAACTTTGATTATATACACACCCTTTTCAACGGGTATTCTATCTCCGTCCCTGAAAGTGCCCATAATAAATACCGAACCGTCCAAGCGGTATATAACAACCTCACCTGAGAAATCTTTAACCGTTATATACCCTTTCTCATACTTAAACGAAGGGTTCCTTATCACTTCCTTTTCATAAACATCCGTTTCGTCTTCATAACTCAACATGCATGTTCCACACATTGCCCTTGCGGATACCAAGTCGGAGTACGAACTGCCCGCAACGTAACAATAATCTATGTTTGCGCTTGCATACGGACCAAGATTTCCTATCCACCAATCCAGAACACAGTAGCCGTCATCATAAAGGTAGGTATAATCCGGCGTTGTGTTGTAATCATAATAATAATACCACCCGTATAGGGCATAAGTGGAGGTTGGCGTAAGACCCGTTAAACCCAAATATCGAGTATAATCATAAGAAACCGCATAGCACATGGAGTTTGTAGCATCCCAATAAAAGTGGTTGTCGATAAAATATCCGGGGGTCACATCCCAGTCTATATACCTTTTGAACTTAACGCCTGTAAGTGTGTATCCCGTTAAGTTTATTACCGTTGCCCTAGCCCTAACGGCACCCACCGATGGGCAGTATGAGTATTGCTGATAAACTTCTATCAGTCCATCGCTTGTACGCGTTCTAGTCCACCACTGATATACGGAGGGACCCCAAGTTCCCGTGCCCGAAGAAATATGAGTTAATGAAAAATAACTAGCGTCAGCATCTGTATATCCGTAGAACGTGCCTCCGTACGTGTGACCTACGCCAAAACCGTTGCAGTAACATCCAAGCCTATAGTGCTCTACACCAGGTGGATATTGAAATGTATAAACCTGAGGATCGTTGAACTGAACCGATATTACACCCGAGGGTGGGGAGAAGAGGGTGAAGGGTATATACGATCCTTCCCCCCCATCCTTCATATCTCCAACTGCTCAGCCGATAAAGGTGCCCCTATAACCCATATCATATCTCACCTCCTTTATATGTATTATAGGGGTGAAAACGTTTCAGGGTTGGGATACCCTTCTTTTAAGGTCGTAGAGTATGTCAAGAGCATCCTTAGGAGATAGAGAATCTATATTTATGTTCCTCAAGTATTCGAGCAAATCTTCACCGTTGGAGGATAGCTTCATTAGAAATTCTCTCTCAAACATTTGTTGTAAAGCTTTTGCCCTATCTATTACGGAATCCGGTAAGCCAGCAATTTTGGCAACGTACACCCCGTAAGATTTGCTGGCACTTCCCATTACAACCTTGTACAAAAATTTTACCTCGTTCTCCCTTTCCTCCACCCTTACGGTTAGGTTGAAAGCATGTTCATAGCTTGAGGCGAGCTTTGAAAGTTCTGTGTAATGTGTGGCAAATAGAGTTTTTGCCTTAATGTTGTTTAGTATGTACTCCGATACCGCCCAGGCTATTGCCAATCCGTCGTGCGTGGATGTACCCCTTCCTATCTCATCCAAAAGGATCAGGCTGTTTCTGGTAGCGTTTTTCAGTATGTTTGATACCTCTTGCATCTCCGCCATAAACGTTGATATTCCCTTCGTAAGGTCATCCGACGCTCCTATTCTAGTAAATACCCTATCAAGCAAGGGGATTTTCGCGTGATCTGAGGGTACGTAACAACCCATATGCGCCATCAGGCATATCAATCCAACCTGCCTAAGGTATGTGGATTTACCTCCCATATTTGGACCGGTTATTAATGCAAAAAATTTCCTCTCGTCAAGATAAGTATCGTTCGGGATGAATGGGGTATCCATGAAACCCTCAACCAAAGGATGCCTACCGTTTCTTATCTCTAAGGTATAACCTTTATAAACCTCGGGCTTTACATATCTAAATTTTTTTGCGGAATTCGCAAATGCTAGGCAAAGGTCTATTTCCGCTATTTTTGAAGAGACAAACTTTATCTCCTTTGAAAACTTTAAGATCTCCGAAAGAAGGTTTTGATATATCTGCCTCTCTAGCTTGGCCGCTTTATCCCTCGACGATAAAATCTTGTCCTCTATAGCCTGCAACTCGTCCGTTGTAAACCTCTCCACGTTCGTTAAAGTTTGCTTCCTATGATAGTACTCAGGAACCCTTTTTGCTTGTGCCCTCGATATCTCAATGTAATAACCGAATACGGAATTGTAACCTATCCTCAAATTGTTTATTCCCGTTCTTTTTCTTTCCCTCTCTTCGATTTCTCTTAGTATCTTTTCCGCATTTTTTGCTATTCCCCTAAGTTCATCAAGATACTCGTCTACCCCATCCCTTATATATCCCCCCTCCGATAAGGTTGCGGGCGGATCCTCAACCAACGTTTCCTCCACCTTTCTTACAATCCCCTCCAAGTTCGGATCGTATTGAACTTTTAATATTTTTAAAACTTCAAGGGAGTTCCTTAGGGACTTTGCGAATCTCAAAAGGTTCTTTGGAACTATTTTTCCCGTCGCGATCCTTGAAAGATCCCTCTCAAAATCATATACCCCTTTTAACTTCTCGCCAACTTCCTCCGAAATTCTTTGATTGTTCAGGAAAAATTCAACCCTTTTTAACCTGGATTGTATGGGTTCAAGTTTGGCGTATGGGTGCAAAACTGTAAATTTTAATAGCCTTTTACCCATAGGGGTTATACATGAGTTGAGAAGGGAATATAGGGATCTTTCACCCAAAAGTCCCAAGGTTTCAACCGTCCTTTTATCTAGGGGTATATATTCGTTCATTTGGTACTTGACGGGAATCTGCAAATGCCCTATATTTTCCCCTTTTTTCTCCCTAAGGTAAGATAGAACCGCCCCCAAAACCCCCAAGACCAAGGGCGGATATTCCCTTTCCGTACCGTAAATCTCTTTCAAAACCTCATAACCCGACCTTGATGAGAAAACCTCAACGTCCCTGTAAGTTTTATGTGCGCTTATATTTAACTCAATCTTTTTTGGAAGTATGATCTCCCTTATGTTCAACCTCTCCATCTCCTCCAACACCTCTTCCCTTTTCCCGTAAATGTAATAAACATCGCCCGTAGATACATCTACCAATGCGCATGCCGCCTCCCCCATGGCCTCATTGTATGCTGCTAGGTAATTGTTCGTATCCTCAGCCAAAAGACCCTCCGATATTATAGTACCCGGAGTTATAACATCGGTTATTACCCTTTTCAGTAGGGTTTTACCTTCCTTTTCCTCCGTTTGATCGCATATTGCAACCTTATAACCGGCCTCGAGGAGCTTGTTGATGTATATTTCCGCGGATCTTACGGGTATTCCCGCCATGGGTACCCTTATGTTCTTACCCATAGGCCTGCTGGTTAAAACTATCCCCAGAACTTTTGAAACTATTTCCGCATCCTCAAAGAAGGTCTCATAAAAATCTCCAAGGTGAAACAGTACTATTTCCTCAGGATACTGGCTTTTTATCCTCCTATACTGCTCAAGTAATGGAGTCTCTTTCATATCTTTTCCCCGCTTATCTTCTGACCCCCTTCCCTCAAACCCTCAGGATAATACCAGTTCCTTAGGTTTCTAAATCCCACCTCAAACAAAATTTTCCCCATCCTGCTCCTTTCGGGTGCCTCCCCCCTCCTGAGGGCATGTAAGCTCTCCAAATCTTCGTAATATTCAACAAATATCCTTCCGAACTTTGGCAAAAATTCGTATATCCTCCTGTATATTTCCCTTTCAATTTCACTCCCAAAAAAGCTTAAACCCAACGGTTTAGGGTTTATAGAGAAAAGCTCAACCCAAGGTCTGTAATAACTATATCCCTCAAACACCTTCGCGAACATTAGAAAATCCTCAGAATTGTTTTCCCTCAATACCACCGTCAAATTCCTCTCCCAAGCGGATCTTCCACCTTCCACCCTTTTAACCAAAATCTCTATCCCCTTCACCTTAAAGTTTAAGTCCATCATCTAACCGTAAACTTTAAGATTTCCCTCCCTCCCTTTGCAAAGTATATTCCCGCGGGCAGAAAACCTTCAAATTTCTTTCCCGAAAATACCAACCTTCCATCCGAAGAATAAATCTCCAAACTCTCAACGCCATCTATCAAAACTTTCCTTCCAAAAACCCTTACGTTCATGATATCTCCCCTTGGAGCGTTTGATAATACCGGTGAAGGCGTGGCAAGTAGAGCCCTGTACACGTTTATCAGTCCGTATCCGTAAAACCAATCCTTTCCCATCTCCCCCATATCTATAGCTGTCCCGGTTATTATTGCTCTTACTTCTGCCGGCGAAAGGTTTGGATTCTTTGAAAGTATCAAGCCGGCAAGCCCGCTTACGTGAGGGGTAGCCATAGATGTACCCTGAAGGAACATATACCTGTCCGTGTAAGGTACGGTTGAGAGTATATAAACCCCGGGTGCTACAACATCCAAGTTAGAACCGTAATTGCTGAAGTAAGCCCTTTGCCCGGAAGTATCTATCGCACCGACGGAAATTACGGCGGGATAAGCCGCGGGATAGTTCAAAGATGAAGATCCATCGTTTCCCGATGCGGCTATTACTACCACCTTAGCCGTATCAACCGCGTAATTTACCGCGCTTTCCACTTCCGTTGATGGTGCGGAGCTTCCCAAGCTCATATTTATAACCTTGGCTCCGGTATCCGCGCACCACCTTATGCACCTTGCAACATCGTAACTTGTACCGGATCCGCTATCGTTTAGGGCTCTGCAGGATAATATTAAATTCTGGGCAACCCCCACAACACCAACCCCGTTATCCATAACCCCAGCTATCGTCCCCGCAACATGAGTTCCATGCAATTCTTCGGCCCTCACCGGATACGGATCGTTATCGTTATCCACAAAATCCTTCCCGAACCCATAATTCGCGTATATATCCTCGTGGTTATAATCAACCCCCTGATCTATTACGCAAACCTTCACGCTAGAGCTTCCCTTGGTTATGTCCCAACCCTTATCCGCGTATATAACCCAAATACCCCAAAGGTATTGCCCCATATACGGATCGTTGGGCCAATAAGTTATCCTGTATATCAGGTTTGGTTCGGCGAATTCCACGTTTGGATCGTTGTTCAGGGCGTAGATGAGGCTTTTTACAAACTCTACGTTCCTCATATCTTCGGGTATCTCAACCAAATATGATGGGGACTTTTCAAAGGATTTTGAATTAAAGCTTGAAAGTAAGGAGGGCAAGCTTCCACCTTTCCTTAACCTAACTATTATACTCCTTCCATCCCAATTTTCCCAGTACCCAGCGCTGTCCGCAAACATGGGATAGTAATTTTTAACTCTAAGGCTTGCGTATACGCTGTCATAATAAATTTTCAGCCCCTCTATCCTATCGAAATTTATCCTGTCATCAACAATTGGTAAAAATGCAACTAAAACCATCATATTTCACCTCCAACCCCTTAAATACGCCCTTATCCAAACGTTTTTTGAGATGATATAGGATGAGTTTCCAACCACAACATAATAAACACCGCCGGAAAGGGAAGGAGAGTAAGAAACCGAAGGTACAGCCTCTTTGTATCCGTTGAGTTCGGCACTCTCCCCATTCTTCCATCTAAAGTAATTTACACTATCCGCCCAAAATGCGTAACTTATATCCCCATCGCCAGTTTTTATCCTGGCTTCATAGTAAAGGGTATCCCCATCCTTAGCTTCAAACTTTATCCAAAAGTACTGCCTTGGACCTAAGGTTACGGTTCCATGATAAAGGTCTATACTCGTTAAATTACCCGTCTGCTGCGGAGGTTGTGTATCCTCCTCCTCCTTGCACCCTATTAAAATTACCAAAATCCCCAACCATAAAAATCTCATACGAAAAATTTTAAGGTTGAACGGGATTATAATACCCCGTATGTTTAAGAAGGTGCTAATAATCGGAGGTACGGGCTTGGTTGGTAGGGCGGTTTTGAGGAAAATATATCCGAAAAGCAAAAGGGTATTTATAGTAGGTTTAAGGAGGGAAGAGGTGTATGAAACCCTCAAGGAGTTTGGGAAAATTAAAAAGGGTAATGATGATGTTCTGGGAGAATACGCTTACGCGGATAAAGTCGTGGGTTTTTGGGGTGACATATTCCTTACCCTTTCCCTTAAGGACATCTCAAAAAAAGAAATTCTTGAGGATGAGAGCTTGAGATTAAAAGCTATAGAAGAAAACCTCGGATTTTCCGATGTGAAAGAAAATTTCCTTTACAACCTCCTTTTAAGGTTAAAACCCGAAATTGTAATAGATACCGTAAACACTGCAACGGCGGTAGCTTACAGGGATCAGTTTTCCGCGGTGGAGGACGTTTATAAATACATATCCTCCGGAAATGGAAATTACGAAACCCTAAAGGAGAAGGTGGAAAAACTCTTACTTTCTCTCTACACACCACTTTTGATAAGGCACTTTTTCGTCTTAAGGGAGGGGCTTAGGAGGGCGGGGACAAAGTTGTACTTGAAAGTTGGAACGACTGGAACTGGGGGCATGGGATGGGACATACCATATACCCACGGCGAGGAAAGGCCTTCCAGGGTTCTCCTCTCAAAGACGGCTATGGCAGGAGCATCCAGCCTCCTTTACGTTATCCTATCGCGGGCAAACGATTCTCCGGTGATAAAAGAAATAAAGCCAGCAGCGGCGATAGGTTGGAAAAGGATGGGTGTAGGTGAAATAAAAAGGGGAGGTATTCCTATAAAAATAAAGAAACCTCAAAAAGCCGATCTATCGGTTAGAATTATACCCGAAGTGAAGAGCGAAGAAACCGGAGAGGTTTTAAGGACTTCCTTCATAGATACGGGGGAAAACGGTTTGTTTTCACTTGAGGAGTTCAGGAGCATCACATCCTTAGGGCAGATGGAAATGATAACAGCCGAAGACATAGCGGATGTGGTGATGTTGGAAATAGAGGGTAAGGGTACGGGAAAGGACGTAGTTGGGGCGATAGAAAGCGCTTTGCTTGGGCCATCTTACAGGGGTGGTGTGATGGTTAAAGATGCGATGGAACGCTTGGAGGATCTTTCCAGAAATTCCGAATTTCCCAGCGTTGCATTTGAGATCCTCGGTCCTCCAAGGTTGTCAAAGCTACTTTTTGAAGCTTATATTCTGTCCCAAACCTTCCGCACTTACGATAAATTGGCAAATTCAAAACCATCCGAAATTTCGGAAACAATGTGGTCTTACCTATCGGAAAACGAAAGGATCCTAAACTATATAACTTCCATAGGCTTGGGGGTGTTATCGCCCAACCTTGAACTTTACTATACCGAAAACCTAAAGGTTCCGAAGATACCCGTGGAAAACTTCAAGGATAGGGATATAAGGTTTTGGGCAAAAGAAGGATGGGTGGATACAACCTATGAAAATGCTAAGCTATGGAGAAACAGGGCAATTATGATTTTGGAAAGCATTGAAAATAAAAGGAGGAGGATATTGAGGGATGAGGCTTCGTCCGTTGAAGACAGGGAAGGTTTGAATCCCAGGAATCTCAAACCGGATTTAAGGATAATTCCGGGCTATTGCGCTTCCTTTGTTTTCATAAATGAAGATAAGGGCAGAAGAAGCAGACCATACTGAAGTTTTACATCCTTATAATATCGACCATAATGACAATTTGGGTAATTTCCCAGCTTCCTGCGCCTATGGAGTGGGCGGGCTTGAAGAGGGATATGTACGGGAGGGGTAGGGCCTTTGCAACCGCCCGATTTTCGGGTCCTTCCTCCGTAGTTTTGGTGTGGGGAACATCCCTTTCCGCAACAACCGGTATATACTCCGGGCCCGCCGTCAGGGATATAACGGGAGATGGAACACCCGACGTATGCGTTGGGGATAATACCGGAACACTTCGATGCTTCAACGGTCCAGATGGAACGCTACACTGGTCTTATTTAACAGGTGGAACCATATATTCAACCCCGGTCCTTGATGATATAAGCTCTTTCAATCCTGGTATGGAGGTTGCCTTTACATCCTACGATGGCTACCTTTACGTTCTTAGGGGCACAAACGGAACTTTACTTTGGAGCGCATCCGTTGGATACGCCTGGAACGGATCTCCCAGGGTTTACAACATAGACGGGATTCCTGGAAATGAGGTTGTGGTAGCAACGCAAAGTGGAACCTATGCCTTTAGGGGAGGAAGTGGAGCATCTGTATGGAGTAACACTTCCGTAGTATCCGATGCAGGGGTTGCGATAGCGGATCTTGATGGCGACGGCGACATAGAGGTAATAGTTGCGGACAATTTTGGAAGCGTTTATGCTCTCAGGGGTACGAACGGGAGTGTCGAATGGGTGGTATCAACGGGTTATGGATACGGTTCTGCGCCTGCGGTTGAAGATGTGGATGGCGATGGAATAATGGAAATATTCGTGAATTTTTATAACAACTATACCTGCAGAATAAACGGTACCGGTAGTCTCGCCTGGTGCGTTTATGGATATTCAGAACTTTCATACGACGGTAGGGAATCCGTCGTAATAGGACCAGACATAAACGGCAACGGAACAATGGATATATTCACGGCGGATTATTATTGGAATTTTGCCGCTATAGATGGTGGGACGGGTTCGGTTATATGGTCAAGGACGGTTACATACGAAGTTCATTCCCATGCTCCCATCACGGTTGGGGATTTTGATATGACAAATCCCGGCTATGAGATCCTTTTTGCGAATCACGACGGATTTTTGGACATATATAGCGCCTCAAATGGAAACTATCTTTGGAGTTTTTCCTATGGAGGTTCGGTTGGTGGATGCTGCGCCTCGGGTTATTCCCTGTTGGCTGACGTAAATGGTGACACATGCGTAGAGCTCGTGGTAAGGGGGGAGTCGGATGCACCGAACTTGAGGATTTACAGATCGAGTAACGTTGGTTCTTGCTATCTTTCATATGATGATCCGGTTGCAATTAAAGAAGAGGAAGAAAATCTCAAGGCATTTGAAGTTGCAAGAGGTGGTATAAAGTTCTATGGAGGTGGAGATCTTGAGGTTTATTCTGTCGATGGGGTAAAGGTTAAAGAGGTTTCAAAACCCGGTTTTATAAGGCTAAAAAGCGGCTTGTATATTGTCAAATACAAGGGCAGATCCGAGAAGATTCTTATAAGGTAATACGCCCTTATAATTCCTGCCTATGGCTTTCAAAAAGTATAATGCAATAAACTGGGATGAGGCAAACCCCGCAATATTCAAGCTTGATGGTATATCCGAGAAAAGCGTGAGGGAACATATAAAGCTGTACAACGGGTATGTTGCGAAGTATAACGAGGTTCAGGAGATGATAGAGAACCTTTCAAAGGAGGAGCTTTCGAAGGCGAACCCCACTTACAGCCTAATAAGATCCTTGAAGGTGGATCTAACCAGGGCTATAGGGGGAATAAAGAACCACGAGATATACTTCTTTAACCTTGGGGGGAAAGGAGGGAAACCTTCCGGGGATCTGTTGAAGAGGATAGAGGAGGATTTCGGATCTTATGATAGGTTCGAGGATGAGCTTAGGGCGACCGCTATCGCTGCAAGGGGATGGGCGTGGGTAGCTTACGACTTTGACTTTGATCGCCTTTTTATAGCTATAGGGGACGAGCAGAACACTTACCCCTTCTGGAACGCTTACGTAATTTTGGCGTTGGACGCTTTTGAGCACGCATACTTCATGGATTACGGAACAAACAAGGCTGGATACATAGAAGCTTACTTTAAGAACCTAAATTGGGATGACGTAGCGGGAAGATACGAGAAAGCCCTGAAGATAAGGGAGAGCCTCAAAAAATAGCGAGATCCTTAAGGTTACTCACCTTAATAAGATTTAGGAATTTGCCCCCGGATGGTGAGTAAAGCCTTTTAAACCCTAGCTTTTGCCCTTCCCTCTCCTTTAAATCGAGGTTTATAGGTGCCCTGAAATCGCCCGTTAGAGAGATTTCACCTATAAAGAGACCCATGTTATCAAGGGGTATGTTCTTTGCGGAAGAAATTATAGCCGCGCACACGGCCATGTCCGCCGATGGATCATCCACCTTTATACCACCACCCACATTTATATAAACGTCCATCTTTGCAAATTTGAAGTTTAAAACCTTTTCGAGTAAAGCCAAAATTATAGCTAACCTCTTGGGATCGTACCCAACGGAATGCCTTATGGGTATAGGGTAAGAGGAGTAATGCACTAAGCTTTGGATCTCCAAAACTATAGGTACGCTCCCCTTTGTTATTACCGTATAGGATATACCAACCCTTGGAACCTCGGGTGGTTTATAGAAGTAAAGGGAGGGATCTTCTATGGGAGAAAGTCCATTCTCTCCCATGGTCAAAAATCCAACTTCCTCCGTCGGTCCAAACCTATTCTTTTCGGCCCTCAAAATTCTCAAAATGTTTCCCCTATCCCCTTCCATGTATAACACGACGTCAACTATGTGCTCAAGGGTTTTAGGTCCCGCTATTACCCCACCCTTTGTAATATGGCCAGACATTAGGATGGATATTCCCTTTTCCTTTGCAAACTTAAAAAGTTTATCCGCACAAAACTTAACCTGCGAAACCGAACCAGGGGGTGAGCTTAAGTCCTTTGTATAAACCGCCTGTATAGAATCTACGCAAATCACATCGTAATTTCCCGCGTTTTCCAAAATTACATCAACGTTGGGCTCCTCGGTTATATCAATATCCAGACCCACCCGTAACCTTTCCGCCCTCTGCCTAACTTGATAAACCGATTCCTCCGCCGACACTAAAAGTACCTTATAACCCGACCTGCTAATATGATCCGCGACCTGAAGGAAAAGGGTTGATTTTCCAACCCCAGGCTTCCCACCTAAGAGTACCACGCTCCCCTTAAAAAGCCCCCCACCCAGAACCGCGTTTAAAACCGATATCCCGGTATCCAACCTATACCCCTCACCCAATTCAACATCCTTCAGTTTCCTTATTTCAAGTCTCCTCTCCCTCCTAACTTCCCCCTCTTTCACGAAAGTATCCCATTCTCCGCAGTTTGGACACTTTCCCAATGGCTTTATCGCTTTATATCCGCATACGGAACATACGTAACTCATAACCTCAGCTTCTCAACCCAAACACCCACAAACGGCAAGGGTTCCATCTTCCCGTTTATAGCTCCAACCATACCGAAAACCGTTAAAAAAAGTAAGAACACGAACCCAAAGGGACCTATCAAGTACCATCCAACAAACGGAATAAAATGGTAGAGATATAACCAAATTAGCCAAACAAACGACAAAACAAAGCCCTGCCTTATATGGAAAACCAAAAAAGGGGTAGGCTTTAAAAGTAAAATTATGACAAAGAGGAATGGGAAATAACATAGAGCTCCGAGAAGATTTTCAAATCTTTCTGTCATTGTCCTCAAAGGCGCTCCCTATTACAACCACATCGGCACCGATGGAAAAGTACTCTTCTATCTGCTCCCTCAACCTTATCCCACCCCCAACTATCAAAGGTAATCCAACTTCCCTTTTAACCAAACTCACCACCTCGTAAGGGACGTTCAATATTGCCCCGGAACCCGCCTCGAGGTATATCGCCGAAAATCCCAAGTACTTAGCGGCTAAACAATGTGCCAGGATCAGATCATGCTTGTTTCTTGGTATAGGTTTCGTGTTTGTGATAAACTCCGTTGATGTGTAAGTTCCACCATCTATTAGAATATATGCGGTTGGTATAACCTTCAAGTTGAATTTTTTTATTAATGGTGCCGCTTTTACGTGCTCCCCTATTAAGTACTCGGGATTTCGTCCGGAAATTAGGGAAAGGAAGAGAACGTAATCGTAATATGGGCATAGCTGATATACGGAACCGGGAAACAGGATCACAGGATAATCGGATATTTCCTTAAGTCTTTTAACCTTGGGGCAGATATCCCCCTCCGAGAAACTTGTGCCAACCAGAATCGCCCCAAGTCCCTCTAAATCTTTTACTTTCCCATAAAAATCCTCAACCTCCAACTTATCGGGATCGTATAAAACCCAAACCTTACCCGATCCGAGATCCCACATCAGGGGTTAAATATACCTTGGATGAAATCCAGAACAAAACTCGGAGCCAAACCCAGATAAAGGACCCCAATAAAGCTTATAGCAAAAACCAATGCGATCGCGGGACTTAAAACCCCCTTTATCTCGTACTTTGGTTCAAACCCGTAAGCGTAAAATATGGGTCTTGAATAATAAAATAGGGAGATAACCCCATTTAAAAACGCCCATATTGCAAATAGGTTTTCCCCTTCCCTGACGAGCTCCTGAAAAAGGTATAGCTTGGCGACAAAACCCGCGGTGGGTGGCACCCCGGCTAATGATACGAAAAATATCAGAAGGAGAAATGCTTGCAAACCGTTTAATTTTGAAAGCCCCTTGTAATATTCAAGGGATGTATTCTTTTCATCTATTGAATTTACAACCGCAAACGCTCCCAAAGTCATAAGGGTATATACCAGAAGGTAGAATATGGCACTCGATACCGCACCTATGGTACCCAAACCGAAGGCCAGCATGATATAACCCGCATGGGCTATGGTGGAAAATCCCAAGAGTTTCTTTATATCCCTCTCTGCCAAGGCAGCCAGATTTCCCACCAACATCGTTATAGCACCGATCCACATCAGAATCTCTCCCCAAACGTAGGGAATATTTCCAAACAACAAATAAAGGAAATTTACTAAGAAGCCGAACGCGGAAGCTTTGGAAACCGTTGATATGAACCCACCAACGGAGGTGTGAGCGCCCCGGAAAACCTCGGGTGTCCAAAAGTGAAATGGAACAGCAGAAAGCTTAAATAATAACCCAACAAAAATAAGCGTAAATGCTAGGATAAAAAGTAAAGGTTTCGCTTGTAATACAGGGGTTATGGTAGTTTCTGTGAATATGGTCTTAAAGTCAAATGTACCGAAGATGGAATACAAAAGCGCAACCCCCATAATTATTAACGTCGATGCTAGAACGGATAGGAAAAAGAACTTCAAACCTGCCTCCGTTCCAAAGCTGTCCTTTGAAAGGGCTATTTGCCCAACAACCGCAAACGAGAAGAGCTCCAAAGCGAGGATAAAGGAGATAAAACTTACGGATTTTACCAAAACCATAGCCCCAAGGACGGCGGAAAGTATCAGAAAATGGTGTTCTCCCTCCCTATTCCAAGCCAAGAGGGTAGTAATTATGGCTCCCAAAATTATCACCAGATCAAAGGCCCTGTTTAAAGGTGAAACGAAAAGCATCCGGAACGCTTCTCCTCCGTTGTATAAGTTTGTGATAACATAAAAACCCGTGATCGCCAGAACTATTATAGAAAATATGGGCACAAACCACTTTGTGGGCCTTTGTGATAGGATATCAACTATTAAGGAGGCAAGGATACCCACGGACAAAACAATCTCCGGTTGAATTAAGGTTATATCTTTCAAAACATCCATAAGCGGGTATTATACGGGGGTATATAACTTCCTAAATTTAAACCATAGCAAAAGGGAGAGGATGGAAACGAAACCTGCAAACAGAAATGGAAAATTTAAGTTCCAAGAGTAGAGTAAACCCGCCATTGCAGGGCCTATTATTCTACCTAGAGATGTCGCGGATTGATATACTCCCATAACCTCCCCCCTGTTTCTTACACCGATTGAGAGCAAGCTTAGGATTGCGGGTTGGGAAATACCCGAAAGGGAAACAAGGATAACTATCAGAAATGATAAAACTAAGAAACTGGGCGATAGGGGAACCATAATGGATATTATCGCGGAACCTAGGAGGGAAAAGAATATAACCCTCCAATAACCTAGAAGATTTATTGCCATGTTGGCGTTTGCCTGAAAAACCGCTCCAACCAATCCGGAGATTCCAAGCAAATATCCAACCTCCGCCGAACCTAAGGAGAACTTATCCTTTATAAAAAGGGCCAATATAGCCTCAAAATTCACAATAACGATCATACCCAAAAAAGATAGAATTATGAGCACCGATTTTTCCTTTGGGAGCTTCGCGCGAAGTGTACCCTCCGGAATCCCACCCTTGATGTTCTTCACAAAAATTAAAGATAATAAAAATGCAAGGAACCCTAGCACGCTGGAAACTATAAAGGGCAAGATCAGTGAAACTTTGGAGGTGATACCACCTATAAAGGGTCCTACAACTATACCTAGCCCTAAGGATGCGCCGTATATCCCGAAGTTCCTTGCATAAGACCCCTCGGAAGAAATTGCCCCTATATAGGCGCTTGAGGAGGGTAATGCCGCCGAGGATATGAGTCCGCCTAGAAACCTTACGGCTATTATGTAAATTGGAGAAGGGTATAGGGGTAGAAGGAGATGTGTTGCGGCGAATCCCAACGAACCTATGACTATTCCAAGCTTGTAACCGAATCTATCGGATATACCACCCCAAAATCGAGAAGATAAAAACTGCGCCAGGGGATAAGCGGAGAAAATTATACCTATTTCAAACGGAGATGCACCCGAATTTAACGCCCAAAAGGGTAGTATTGGGAAAAGGATACTAAAACCCGACATTATGGTAAATACAACCAAAGAAACCGCAAAGACCCCCATTTTACTTTAAAAACGGGTTTATGATTCCAAGCAGGATCAACACTACACCTACGATGAGGCTTTCGTAATGTTCCAAGATGTGTAAGCTTGTAAACTTTAGTCCCATTAAAGATAGGATTACCATAGAAGGAATGAAAAGAACCGCCGTAAGGACGTAAATTGAAGAGATGAGGGCAACCGTATGCCAACCTATGGTGACAGCTATCAAGTAAAAAGGGGTTATCTCTATACATGGAGAAAAGAACATAACAAGAAGTAAGGCGCTTAAGGATAGGATCCCGAAACCGTGGTGGTGAGGATTTCCGGTCCTGAAGTGCTTTGATATGTATAAAATTCCTAGAATTATTAGAATGATCGAGGCGAAAATTTTGTTCAAAAGTTCATGATTTTCCGATATGCCAAGACCTAAAAATGCAACAACTATCCCAAGTAAAACCGTGCTAAGTGAATGTGCCAATGCAACCAAAACAGAAAAAAAGAGAGTTTTTGTTTTGTTCCATCCTTCACTCTTAGCTATAAGCGCCAAAGGTAGCCAGTGATTCGGCAAAATAGGATGTAAAACGCTTAAAATCAAAACCCCGAATATTAAACCCGCCAAAGATTTCCCCTATTTTTCCTCTTTTTCCTTATTTCCCCCTTTCTTTTTGGAATATTTCTTTATCCAATCTTCTAAGAGTTGTTTGGCTTGCCAATCTGGAACCTGTTTGGGAGGGGTTTTCATAAAGTACATCGAGGGTTCAAGGATGGCACCCTTCAGACCGTTGTCCTTCGCAAGCTTTGCGCACCTTATCGCATCTATAATCACACCCGCGGAGTTTGGGCTATCCCAAACCTCAAGTTTCGCCTCTATGTTTAATGGAACATCGCCGAACGTTCTACCTTCCAATCTGATGTACGCCCACTTCCTATCCAAAAGCCAAGGAATGTAATCGGAGGGTCCTATGTGTATGTTCTCTTCCCCTATATCGTAAGGGAGCAGGGATTTTACCGCACCCGTCTTTGAAATCTTCTTTGATTGTAACCTTTCCCTCTCCAGCATATTTAGAAAATCCGTATTCCCGCCGAAGTTTATCTGGTAAGTCCTCTCGAGTTTTACCCCCCTGTCTATGAAAAGCTGCACCAACGTCCTGTGAAGGATGGTTGCCCCCACCTGGGATTTTATGTCATCCCCGATAACCGGAAGCCCGGCCTCCTCAAACCTCTTGCTCCAATATTCTGACGAAGCTATAAAGACCGGAATGCCATTTACGAAAGCCGCTCCCGCATCCAAAATCTGTTCGACGTACCACTTTGTTGCATCCTCACTACCCACGGGCAAAAAGTTCACAACCACATCAACGCCCAAATCCCTAAAAATGTGCGCTATGTTATCCGTTGGTCCTGGAGCTTTTACTATTACATCCGATAGGTACTTTCCTATGCTGTCGAGCGTCATCCCCCTATAAACCTTCGCGTTAAGCTTTGGAACATCGGTGAACTTGTAGGTGTTGTTTGGGGGAGCAAATATTGCTTCCGAGAGATCTTTGCCAACCTTCCTAGCATCTATATCAACTCCTGCAACAAACTCTATATCGCTTATATGGTACCCGCCGAGCTCAACGTGCATTATTCCTGGTATAAACTCATCTGGCTTAGCGTTCCTGTAATAATAAACCCCTTGAACAAGCGAGGAAGCACAGTTCCCTACGCCTATTATAGCAACCCTTATTTTATCCTTTGCCATAGGCGGGTATTATATTGGGGAAGCTTTAGCTTATCCTGTACCTATACGCCGAAAATATGAAGGAAAGGATCAACCATTCGGAAAACAGATGGCTCCCTCCAAAACTCAAGAAAGGATAGGGAATTCCTGCGGTTGGTAAAACCCCCATCACGGACATGAGGTTTGCAAGGGTTTGATATGCAAGTAATGAGGAATAGGTCAGGGAAACCTGGGATAAAAGTTTATCTTCCGAAAAAGCTAGAGATAAGATCCCAAAGGTTAGAATTGCCGATAATCCTATTGCAAAAAATCCAGCTAGATACCCGTAAGTTTCCACTAAAGAAGAAAATGCGAAATCGGTATGCCATGCGGGTAAAAAGCCGTAATTCTTTTGCGTTGCCCCCCTTATCCCCTTTCCCAAAATTCCCGAGTTCGCCAAAGCTACCCTTGATTGGTAAATTTGCCAAACCTTTTCGCTATGTTCTTCCGGCTTTATCAACGCCAAAATCCTTTTCCTTTGATATTCCCTTAACCCTTTCTCCCATATCAATGGTGCAGATAGACCTATCAATAAAACGGAAATTATTGATGGTATCATCCACTCCAGTTTAACCCTTAAAAGGGCCATTGAGAAAGAAAAGAGCCACAAGAACACCGCAAACAGGGATTTTGAAAACGAAAGTATAGCACCAAGCGGCAGGGAAGTAAGGTATATAACTAAAGGTAAGTTTTCGGTTGTAATAAATATTACAACCCAACTTGTAAGGAGGATCACCGTTGAAGTTGCAAGGTCCGGCTCCATCAGTATCAATAACGTTGTGATAAAACCAACTAGAATCTTCTTAAAATCTCCGTTTAAAGATAGCAAATAAATGGGAACGGTTGCCTTTGCAAATTCGGAAGGCTGAAGGTTGAAAAATCCCAAGTTTATCCACCTCCTAATTGCTCCCCTATCCAAGAAAAACACCGCTATCAACAATAGTATCGTAATAAAAAATAGCAAGTGGGAGTTTTCCAAGATGGATCTTATGTTTATCCTGCTTATCCAAAGAAAGGCGGAAAGTGATAGCAATAGATAAAAAGATTGCTTTATTACTAAATCCGTTTTGGGGAAAAGATGGAGAATCCCTAAAAAACTCAAAAGGAGTGCGGATAAGAATATTAATTTTGGCCTCAAAGTGGTATGTTGTCGTGCTTTTTCGGTGGTAAAGTTTGCCTCTTATTCCTCGTTATTTTCAACGCCTTTATCAGAATCTTCCTGGTCTTTGAGGGTTCTATTACGTCGTCTATGTATCCCAAAGATGCGACATAATAGGGGTTCGTAAATTTATCCTTATATTGGTTTATAAGGATCTCGAGTGTCCTTTGTGGGTCTTCACTCTTTTCAATTTCACGTTTGTAAATTATCTTTACGGCACCTTCGGGTCCCATAACCGCGAACTCCGCCATAGGCCAAGCGAAATTGAAATCCGCCCTTATTTGTTTTGATGCCAATACACAGTAAGCCCCACCGTAAGATTTCCTAGTAACCACCGTGATCTTTGGGACAGTAGCCTCCGCATAAGCAAAGAGGAGCTTTGCCCCGTGTTTTATTATTCCTCCATGTTCCTGCTCCGTACCGGGCAGAAATCCGGGTACGTCTTCGAAGGTAATTATGGGTATATTGAAGGCATCGCAAAATCTCACAAACCTCGCAGCTTTAACCGATGCGTTTATATCTATAGCCCCCGCTAGATGTAAGGGTTGCTGGGCAACTATCCCTACAACCATCCCCCCTAGCCTCGCAAAACCCACAATTATGTTAGGTGCAAAATGTTCATGTACCTCGAAAAACTCCCCGTTATCCACAACCCTTCTTATCACTTCCTTCATATCGTAAGCCTGATAGGGATCCGTCGGAACGATATAGTTTAGCTCCTCGTCTTCCCTATCTTCGGGATCTCCCGTATCAACGAACGGGGGTTCCTCCGCGTTGTTTGAAGGAAGGTAAGATAAAAGTTTTCTTATACTCTCAAATATTTCCGTTTCCGTATCATAAACAAAATGCGCAACACCGGATTTTTCCGCGTGTATATCCGCCCCTCCAAGACTCTCGTGATCCACGTTTTCGTGCGTCACAGCCTTTACCACTTCGGGACCCGTTATGTACATATAGCTCTGTCCCCTCCTCATGAATATAAAGTCGGTAATTGCGGGACTATAAACGGCACCTCCTGCGCAGGGTCCTAAAATTGCGGATATCTGAGGTATAACGCCTGATGCTAATACGTTCCTTAAAAATATTTCCGCGTATCCGGCAAGGGATCCCACGCCATCCTGGATCCTTGCTCCACCCGAATCGTTCAACCCTATAACCGGTATTCCCACCCTTAAGGCTGTATCCATTATTTGAACTATTTTCCTCGCATTGCTTTCTGAGATTGTTCCTCCCATCACCGTGAAATCGTGGGCAAATATCGCCACCAACCTTCCATCTATGGTTCCAAAACCCGCAACAACTCCATCGCCCAGATATTTCTCTTTTACATCCGGATTTCTATGCGTAACGAACATCCCTATCTCCATGAAGGAGCCTTCATCAAGTAGATACTCTATCCTCTCCCTCGCCGTCAATTTACCCTTTTCATGTTGTTTCCTTATCCTCTCCTCACCCCCTCCCCTAATCGCCCTTTCCCTATACTCTTTAAGCTGTCTGAGCTTATCTTCTATGTTCATATTTCAAAGAAAAACTTCAGTTCCCTCTCCGCGCTCTCCTCAGAATCCGATGCATGGACGATGTTCCTTTCTATACTCTCTCCGTACATAAACCTTATCGTTCCTACCCTTGCCTTCTTTGGATCCGTTGAACCTATGAGTTCTCTGATTTTTTCCACCGCCTTTTCCCCCTCCACCATTATCCCAACCACCATACCGCTTGTGATATAATCAACCAAACTTCCAAAAAACTCCTTCCCCCTATGAACCTCATAAAACTTTTCCGCCTCTTCCCTTGTAAACCTTTTGCTCCTTATTCCCAAGATCTTAAAACCGTTTTCCTCCAAAAACCAAATTATCCTACCTATAAGCCCTTTCTCAACCCCATCGGGTTTTATCATAAGTAGAGTCCTTTCCATAATCGCAAATTCTACACCCGTATAATTGAAAGCTAAGGAGGAAAAAGGGAACATGGAAATAAGGATAATAGTACCTGAGGAAAAGCTGTTGGAGGTTTTTGGTGCTTATGATGAGCGCCTTAAGGAACTGAAAAGGATGTTTCCTTCCGTCAAAATTTCCGCAAGAGGTTCCGAGCTGAGGCTTAGAGGTTCTGAAAGTGATGTGGAGATGGTAAGGGAAAGGATAATGAAGATGATAGAGGGCGGAGACATATACGATGGAAATGAGCCATACGAAGGAGAGGAGGAAAACGTGATAATCACCTTTAAAAAGAAAATAAAACCTATAACGGAGAACCAAAAGAGATACATACGCATGATAGAGGAAAACGACATAGTTTTTGCCATAGGTCCCGCGGGAACCGGAAAAACTTTCCTTGCGGTCGCAATGGCGGTGAAGTATCTTAGGGAGGGAAAGGTGGAGAGGATAATCCTAACAAGACCTGCGGTGGAAGCGGGTGAAAGCTTAGGTTATCTGCCTGGAACTTACGAGGAGAAAGTTTATCCTTACTTAATACCCCTTTACGATGCCCTATTCTCTATGGTACCTTACGATAGGGTTAAGAGGATGATGGAGGCGAGGATAGTTGAGATAGCCCCCCTTGCGTATATGAGGGGTAGAACGCTTTCCGAAGCTTTTATTATTTTAGATGAGGCACAAAATACAAAGGCGGTTCAGATGAAAATGTTTTTAACCCGCATAGGTCCAAGATCAAAGGTGGTAATAACCGGAGATGTAACCCAAATTGACCTACCAAAGCATGAGAAGTCGGGATTAACCGAGGCTATGAACATACTTCAGGGTATAGAAGGGATAAGCTTTGTATTTTTTGAGAAGGAGGATGTTTCAAGGCATAGGATCGTTAAAAGTATAATTGAGGCTTACGAAAGGTACGGTTTGTGAAGGGAACTTTAAAGGCGTGGTTAATTTCCTTTGTGATAGCTTTTGGAGGTTTATTTTACAAGGACAACCTTAACTATAAAAAGGGTGACGTTGTAAAAAAAACTATAATAGCGGATGCGGAGATAAGGGTAAAGAAAACCCCGGAAAGGTTGAGACAGGATAGCCTTGATATAATAAACTTATCACCCCCGGTTTATAGGAGGGTGGATTTTTACGATAGTTTGAAAATTTTAGCGGAAAGCCTGTCAAAAATTTTCCCAAATTCGGAAGATTTCCGCAAAAAGGCGTTGGCAATTCTACAGAGGGGTGTAATCGAACCTAAATTTGATGGTCATATTATCATATTCGATGGGAGGAACTTTTTTGAAGCCGAAGGTGGGAAAATTCTATCCTTGAGCGAACTTTGCAGGCAAAACGATACCCTATGCCTTTACCTATTTCCCACCCTGATTTACGATTCTTCGCTTACCAGGGAGTATGCCTTATCCAAGCTCAAAAACCTTTCCCAGTACGAGTTCGTTTTGAAAGCCGGAGATATCGTGGTATCAAGGGGGGAAATCGTAAATGATACCACTTTGAGGATTTTGCAAGCTTACAAAGACGCAACCTTAAAGCCCAAAAGGATCTCCTTTTTTATATTGGGAATTTTACTTGGTATATTTGTTTTGGTTGGTTTCTATCTGAGAAGATGGGTTTTACCCTCCTCCGCCTCCGTTTTTGTATTCGGGGTCGTTTATATCGTTGAGATCCTTCTACATTACTTTACCAATATTTCCCCATTCTTCACCCTTTCACCCATCATAGCCCTTTCCGTTTCCTCTTTGGATGCTCCATCCTTAGGTGTAGTTTTAACATCCGTTCTCGCAATTATGAGAGCCGCAAGTTACGATTTCTCGCTTAGCTTGCTCCTTTATATTGGTTCAATGGCCTTAGTATCATCTGCGGGAGTTAAATTTGTTAAAAACAGGGCGCAAACGGTTTATATCGCGTTTTTTATGATAATTTCGGGGATCTTATCATTTTTAATTTCCCTACCTTTCATAGGTAGCCTTGAGATGATACACTTTAAAGACTTTCTTTACGCTGTTTCCCTCTCCTCCTTAATTTCCACCATGGCATACCTTATGTTCCTTCCAAACATAGAAGCCATTTTTCACAAGGCTACGGAATATACCCTCCTTGAACTTGCATTTCCAAACCATCCTCTCCTTAGGGAGCTTGCAGAGAAAGCCCCTGGAACTTACGTACATTCCCTATCCGTAGGGAATCTGGCGGAGGTGGGTGCCAGGGTTGTAGGTGCGAACGCAATATTGGCTAGGGTTGGTGGATACTATCACGATATCGGGAAAATTTATAATCCGGAATTTTTCGTGGAAAATATGGTTGAAGGAAATAACCCGCATGATAATCTTGACCCAATAAACAGCGCAAGGATAATAATATCGCATGTAAAAAAGGGAATTGAACTTGCGAGGAAATACAACTTGCCCGAAGAGGTAATAAACATAATAGCTTCCCATCACGGAACAACTTTGCTCCTTCCATTCTACCTTAAAGCCAAGGCTTCAAAGTTACCATACTCCGAAGAACAGTTTAGGTACCCCGGACCAAAACCCAAAACCGTTGAGGAGGCAATAGTTATGTTGGCGGATTCGTGTGAGGCGGCATCGAGAAGCGCGGAAAACGAAAAGGAAATAAGGGATATAGTTAACGCGGTATTTGAAGATAAGATAAGGGATGGGCAGCTGGATTTTGTTCCTCTATCAAAGCGCGATCTGGAGAAAATAAAGGAAGCATTTATTCCCATCCTGCTAACATACAGACATACGAGGCCAAAGTATGCGAGAAAGGAAGGGGTAGATGAAGGGTAAGGTTATAGTTGGGCTTTCGGGAGGGGTCGACAGTTCGGTTTCAGCTTATCTTTTAAAAGAAGAAGGGTATGAGGTTATAGCGGCATACGTTTTACTTTACAAAGAGGCGAAGAACCCCTATGCCTGTTGCGGTTTGGGTTCCATCCAGTTTGCAAGAAGGGTTGCAATAAAACTTGGCTTGGAATTTTATGAATTGGATCATTCTGAGGGTTTTAAGAGGGATATAATCGGGTACTTTCTCCGGGAATACTCAAATAACAGAACGCCTAACCCTTGCCTATTCTGTAATAGAGATTACAAAATTAGGGCATTGTTTGACCTTGCGGAAAATTTAGGAGCGGATTTTGTTGCAACCGGACATTACATTACAAAGGGAAACTTTATGGGTGTTGAAGTTATGCGCAGGGGATTTGACAGGAAAAAGGACCAATCTTACTTTATGTTCAGGATTCCGAAAGATTGGATTCCAAGGCTTCTATTTCCGGTAGGTAATCTAACAAAAGAGGAGGTAAGGGAAATAGCCATAAGGGCAAATCTTCCCACGGCTAGAAAACCCGAATCCCAAGATCTCTGCTTTGTCGATGGAAATTATAGGGATTTCTTGTTGAGACACGAAGTGAAGCCAAAGCCGGGAAAATTCATTTATAAGGGTAAGGTTGTGGGAGAACACAAGGGTAGCTTCTTTTATACGGTGGGTCAGAGGAAGGGTCTAAACGTATCCTTAGGAAAGAGGGTTTATGTGAAGGAATTCGGGAACGGGGATGTAATTTTGGATGACCTTGATGGAGTTATGGCAAAGGCTATTTTGGTCGGTGATCTAAACTGGCATTTCTTTCCTGGAGAAGAGTTCGAAGCGGAAGTTCAAATTCGGGCTGGGACCCAAGCTTACAGGGCTTTTGTTAAAGTATCTGGAGATACCGCCCTAGTTGAATTCCATGATAGGGCATTCGCTCCTACGCCAGGACAGGGAGCCGCCTTTTACTTCGAGGATTTCCTGTTAGGAGGAGGAACCATAGATAGGGTTTTTTATTAGAATATAAGTGCGCTTGCAAAGCTAACCGCGGAGTTTGTCTCATCCTCATAAGAAACTTTATAGGATAGCACCTTACACCTTGATTTTCCATTAAAAAATTTCATGAGGGCGTAAACTGCGGGTATTGCATCTATCCTGCTGGGGTTCCCATACATCCTATACCATGATAGTAAGCTTTCCGCTTCCATGCCTTCCAAAATTTCGAGGAACAGCTTGTCCGAAGATCTAAGCATTTCATGGTCTATTCCCTCATCCCCAAACCTACCCCCCACATGGCTCATATCAACACTCGCAACCACAACAAAATTTCTACCCTCCAAAACCTTTGATAGTGCATCAACGAAATCATCTATCTTTTCAAAATCTTTTGGTTCATCCGCCAAAAATATAAAGGGCAAAACCTTAATTTCCCTTTCGGGGAAGAGCGCCTTTATAAATACGGCTGGGAACTCTATCGAATGTTCCCTCCGAAAAGCTATAGGATCCGAAAACAGATCAAAATCCAAAATTGTATTCATCCTTTCCAAAGCCTCCATATCGGTTTCCAACAAACCAATTGGGGTTTCCAGGTCCATAGGTAAAGCGTTTACGGGATTTGAAATGTAGGAGTGGGCTATTCCGAAAATTACGAAGGTATCCGCCGAACTCCTATAAAGGGCCTTCAAGCCCTCAAGGTAAACGTCCCATCCCCTCCTCGGATCTATGTGAGGTATCACCACACCCATAGGTGAGGCAAGGATCAGGCTTTCCGTCCTCTTTGCCGGGGCAACCATACTTAAAAGTTCTTCCGCCCTTTCCGGGTAAGCTTCCCCAGCAAAAGCCATAGCCCTAACCTTTAAACTTAGAAATTCCTCGTTTGTTTCCTTATACCTTTTCCTAAAATTCTCGTTATCCAAAAGGTACCAACCGTTTAATTTATCCACAAATGCCAAAACCTCCGTTGGGCTTATATCGTACCCCGTTAAATTTTTGAAAGTGCTTGCTATTTCAAAAATATCCCTTGAGCCGTCCATAAGGCTCAAAAGCAGGGCTGCACCAGAAGATACCATTATTGGCTCAGGTGTTATCCCAATAGGATCCAAGAGAACCACCCCACCTTCAACCACCGTAACTTGCAATGGCCTAAGTTTCGGCTTTTCCATAATTTTAAATTCTAACGATGCTCGGTTTGAATATCCTTTAAAACCGTATCCCTTTCCGCTTTAAACCCATAAAGGTACGCATCAACAAAAGCATCCGCCGAAGTGTAACCCCAAATTGAAACGTTTATTATAAGTGCCCCCAAAAACTCCGAAACCCCCTGGTTATCCCCCCTTTTTCTGTATTCGGAATATTTAACAAGTGTGTAAGTTAAAGATGCCAAGGATAGGCTCCCCAATACAAAACCCTTTATTTTCCTTCCATTATAGAATTGACCCCATCCCGGAAGTATAGCGGATCTAAGGGCAGCCTTTGTTGGAGACTTAAAAAAAACGTCCCTTCTTTTCAAAGTATCGATAAGTGTATCTTGATTTTGAAGAACAAGCGCCAAAAACATCGCAAAATTCTAAAGAGGATCCCAAGTTTATAATTCTCGTATGAGGATCTTCATAGCCGGGGGAAGTGGTCTTGTTGGGTCTCATCTCGGAAGATACCTTAGAAAGAGGTATGAGGTTATAAACGTAAGTAGGGATTCCAAAAAAGGTGTAACTTACCGTGAATTCCCAAACCTTCTAAATGATGGGGATGTGGTGATAAACCTTGCGGGTGAGAACATATCAAGGAGGTGGAACAAGGAGTTTAAGGAAAGGTTAATATCTTCAAGGGTTCAAATAGGCAAAATCCTATCGGAGGGTATAAAGAAATCTGGAAAAAAGCCTAAGCTCTTTATACAGGCTTCCGCAGTTGGATATTACGGTAGGGATAGAGAAGAAACTTTTACCGAGGATAGTTTTCCTAAGAAACCTGACTTCCTAACCGAGGTAGTAAAGGAGTGGGAAAATTCAAGTAAGGAAGTGGAAGATCTTGGAATAAGGAGGGTAATAACGAGGTTGGGGGTTGTTTTATCAAGGGACGCAAAGGCTTTTAAGCTTATGGTTTTACCTGTTAGATATTTCTTAGGTGGAATATTGGGGGATGGAAAGCAGTGGATGAGCTGGATACATATAGAGGATGTTTGTAGGGCGTTTGAGCATTTCATAGAAAACGATAATTCCTCAGGTATATACAACTTAACATCCCCTTATCCGGTTACAAACGAGGAGTTTATGAAGAGCGTAGCAAGGAAACTAAGGAGACCGCTTTTTTTCAGGGTTCCGCCTTTCGTATTGAGGTTGGTTATGGGTGAGGTTGCGGATTATATAGCAATTGAAGGGCAAAGGGTTGTTCCAAAAAGGCTCTTGGAGGAGGGTTTCAAATTCAAATACGCCATCTTGGATGAGGCTTTAGAAAACCTGTTATAATAAACACCCTTAAAATACCGATCTTAATGAGGGTGGAGGAAATTGAGAAGAAAGCTGAAGAACTGGCGGAAAAGTTGGCAAAAAAAATGGGGTATTATCTCGTTGATGTTGAATGGAAGTTTAACGGTAAAAGGGGACTTCTCAGGATATATATAGACAAAAACGGGGGAATAACCGTGAGGGATTGTGAAAGGTTTTCTAGAGCCTTTTCCGACATACTTGATGCGGAAGATTTCATCGAATTTCCATATATTTTGGAGGTTTCCTCACCGGGTCTGGACAGGAAGTTGGTAAAACCCCGTGAGATAAATTGGGCTTTGGGTAAAAATGTCAGGATAGTCCTAAAGAACGGTGAAACCCTTAAAGGAAAGCTCAACTATTACAACGAAGAAGAAAACGTAATAGGAGTTGATGATAATTTCTTCAACTTTTCCGAGGTTGCGATCCTTCAGTTGGACTGGGAAAGGAGGTAAAGATGGATATAAAAGAGCTGAAGCTAGCTTTGGGGGCATTTGAGCATGAGCATAGGGTAGAATCCGAAAGTGTTGAAAGGGCTTTTTATGAAGCCCTTAGGGATGTGTTTGTGGAAAAATATAAATATCACCATCCAAAACCCAGATCGGTAAATCCCGAGGTGGATCTTGATAAGGGTAAGATCCTTGTAAGAATCGAGTTCCCGGAGGATGAGATGGTCACCATAAAGGCACCATCAAAGGGGATCTTTAAACCCAAGAAACGCGAGGGGGAAGAGGTAAGATACGGTGATGTTTTGGGGTTGGTAAACCTTGATGGAAGGGATATTGAGATAAAGTTTGATATTCCTGGATTTGTGGGTGTGGTTGAACAAATTAATAAAAAAGCTGGGGAAAACACCGAATTTGGGGAGGAGATAATTACACTAAGGCTCATATCCCGTGAGGAGGTTATAACTCCGGAAAGATTCTCACACCACGATATACAAAAGTTGAAGGAAAAGTTCCTTTACAGGATAAAGGGTGAGATTCTCAAGGCCAGGATGCCCAAACTCCAAGCTTATATAAACAGAATAATAACCGGTAAAGTTCAGAAGGTGGACAAGAAAAGGGGTGTTTTTGTTGGATTTCCCGATCTGGGACTTGAAGGTATAATTCCACCCGAGGGAATGGTTCCAGATGAGAACTACAAACCCGGGCAGGATATTGAGGTTGTGGTTTTGGGTTTGGAGGAGAGGGCAAGCTATCCCCTGATACTTTCAAGATCCGACCCAAGGTTTATACAGGCGCTACTTGAAAGGAGCATCCCGGAGCTTTCCGAAGGTATAATCCAAATGGTTGGAATAGCCAGGGAGGCGGGTATAATGACAAAAATCGCGGTAAAGTCCAGGGACCCCTTGGTTAATCCCGTCACAACCCTTTTGGGACCCAAAGGCACGAGACTTTTTGCCATAAAGTCGAAGCTTCCAAAAAACGAAATTATAGATGTGATTCCTTACGATCCGGATCCCGTTAGGTTCGCCGTTTTGGCTTTACAACCCGCAAAAGGGGCCCTTGCGGCATACGATACCAGGGAGGAAGTGGAGGGTGAAACGAAAGAAGTTATCAACGTGTACTTTGATGACGAGGAGGAAATATTGAGGGCGAAGGGAAGGGATGGGATAAACGTAAAGCTCGTAAGTAGGTTGGTGGGTAAGAAGGTAAATATTTTGCACATAAACGAGTTCGTTCCACCCCAACGGGGAATAACCCTTTACGAGCTTAAGGATAAATTATCTCCTGAACTTTACGAGAAGATGAGGGAAGCTGGGCTGGTGTTTTTCACCAAGATATTGCCTTTGGCTTATATGCAAAGGATCCTTGGTACGGATGAATCCACAACTATAAGGCTCCTTGAAACCATAGAGGATGCCTTAAGGGAAAAGGAGGGAGGAAATGTCTAATACGAAAAAGGGACCCGTTCAAATTAAAGATTTCGCAAAGGAAATAGGTGTGGATCCGAAAGTCATAATAAACATTTTAAGAAGCAAAGGTTATCATCACGTCAGGAGCGATACACACAAGATGAACAAAGAGATGGAAGATCTGGTAAGGGCGGAACTCAACAAGCAGATGGAAAATATAGGCAAAGAGCTTAAGGTAAAAAAACAGATATATCAAACTCCACCCCCGAAACAACCCATGAAGAAGGCCAAAGAGGTTAAAAAGGAGAGGGAACCTGACAAATTTGAAGAGAAACCAAAGGTTGTGAAAAAGATCTCCAAAAGCATAACAAAACCGAAAAAGAGGGAAGAAAACGCACCGGAAATTAGCATTGAGAAAATAACCATAACTGGTCCTATGAGTGTTAAGGATTTTGCCGAAGCTCTGGGTATCAAACCCGAGGATGTGATACAGAAGGCTTTCCAAAACGGAATACTCATCACAATAAACCAAATCCTAGACGTTGAAACCTTGATGGGTCTTGCGGGGGAATTTGGAGTTGAAGTTGAGCTTAGTGAGATAGCGGAGGAAGTTGTGGAAGGTGTGGATGAAGGAAAGAATGTAATGCCCAGGCCTCCCATAGTGACGGTTATGGGACATGTAGATCACGGAAAAACCACCCTCCTTGACACCATAAGGAAGACTAACGTAGCGGAGAAGGAAGCTGGGGGAATAACCCAACATATAGGAGCTTATCAAGTTAAACATGGGAATTACCTGATCACCTTCATAGACACGCCGGGGCACGAGGCCTTCACCACTTTGAGGGCAAGGGGGGCTCAGGTAACGGATATAGTCGTGTTGGTTGTGGCGGCGGATGACGGCGTTATGCCCCAAACCGTCGAGGCGATAAACCACGCAAGGACAGCCGGGGTTCCCATAATTGTTGCCATAAACAAGATAGACCTTCCGGGTGCGGATCCTCAAAGGGTAAAAAACGAGCTTATGAGGTACAACTTGGTACCGGAAGAGTATGGGGGTGACACCATAGTTGTCGAGATATCGGCAAAGAAGGGAATAGGCATAGAAGATCTTCTTGATGCTATAATACTTAAGGCGGAAGAGATGGGTTTGAAAGCGCCCTACGATGGGAAGGCGAAGGCGGTAATAATAGAGTCTAAGCTAGACAAAGGTTTGGGACCCGTAGGTAGTGCCATTGTAAGGAGCGGAACCTTGAGGGTTGGGGATGCATTTTGGTGCGGTCCAACCTATGGTAGGGTGAGGATCCTTATAGACGACAGGGGCAGAAACTTGAAAGAAGCCACACCTTCAACCCCCGTACTGGTCGTAGGTTTTGAGGAAGTGCCTAGGGCGGGTGATACGTTGATCGTCGTTGATGATCTGAACGAAGCAAAAGAAAAAGCTGAAGAATACAGGGAAACCTTAAAGTACCAAATAGAGCAAAAGCAGCATGTTAAGATAGCCCGAATGATACAAGAAAAACTTGCGGCGGGTGAAAAATTAAAATTGCCCGTAATAGTCAAGGCGGATACTCAGGGTTCGGCGGAGGCGATAGTTGAAGCCCTTTCAAAGATGAAATTTAGGGAAATAGAACCCGAGGTAATACATTATGCGGTTGGAAACATAACCGTTACCGACGTTGAACTGGCTTTGGCATCGAACGGAATAATAGTTGGATTTAATACGAAGGTTGATAGTTCCGCAAGGGATCTGGCGGAGGAGAGGGGGGTCCCAATAAGGTTGCATAAGATAATCTATTCCCTACTTGACGACGTTAAGGATATACTCTCGGGCCAACTTGAACCGGAAATAGTGGAAAGGAAAATAGGGGAGGCTGAAGTTAGAATGATATTCCAAACCCCAGCCGGTAACGTTGCAGGTTGCTACGTACTAAACGGCGTAATAAGAAGGGATGCAAAGATAAAGGTAAAAAGGGATGGAAACGTCATAGCCGAGACAAGGATAGCCTCCCTGAAGAGGTTCAAGGAGGACGTTAGGGAGGTACAACAGGGATACGAATGCGGTATAAGGCTTGAGAACTTTGAGAAGTTTAAGGTGGGTGATATACTTGAGGCTTTTGTTGAGGAAAAAGTTAAAAAAGAGCTAACTCCCGAAAAATGATAGAAAGCTTCTACTGTGTAATTTTAGCTGGCGGTCTTTCGAAGAGGATGAACTCAAGGATCTCAAAGGTTCTCCACAAGATATCGGGAAAAACGATGGTGGAGTGGGCTGTGGATGTTGTCACCCCCCTAAATCCTAGGAAAATTTTTGTTGTGGGAAACAAGGATAACGCCGAGCTTTTAAGGGAAGCTTTGAGAGCTTACGAAAATGTGGAGGTTGTAGTCCAAGAGTTTCCGAAGGGTACAGGCGATGCCGTCAAAACGGTTAAGGATTTCGTTGAACCCGAAAGCTTGCTTTATGTAGCCCCAGGTGATGCACCGCTGATAAGGACGGAAACCATCAAAAGGATGCTTGAAAAGATCAAAAGTGAAAACAGGAATGCGGTCATCCTATCCGCGGAAATACCCGACCCTTCCGGGTATGGTAGGATAATAAGGGACGGTAATGTTGTGAGAATAGTGGAGCACAAGGATGCAACGGAAGAAGAGAGAAGAATAAAAGAGGTGAATGGTGGGTTTTACATTTTCAGGAGCAAATTCCTGTTTGAAGCTTTAAGTTACATAGATGCAAACAATTCGCAGGGTGAATACTATTTAACGGATGTTTTTAAATTTATGGAAAACGTTGAAGTTTTGAAGGTGGAAGATTGGAGGGAGATCCTTGGCGTGAATACGAGGGAGCAGCTGGCGGAGGTTGAGAGGGTTATGCAGGAAAAAATTAAAAAGAGGCATATGGAAAATGGTGTAACATTTATAATGCCCGATAGCGTATACGTTGAATACTCCGTAAGGATCGGGGAAGACACGACAATATACCCATTCGTTGTTTTGCTTGGGAATACAAAAATTGGAAAAAACTGCACAATAGGTCCTTTTAAAATTTTGAAGGATGTTGAGGTTGAAGACGGAACGGTTCTATCTTAGAATTTATGGTTATGAACACGAATTGGGATATTGCCATAGTTGGAGGAGGACCCGCAGGTTTGGGTGCGGCAATTTACGCTTCGAGATCTATGAGAAAAACGGTGATATTCGAGAAGGGAGTAATAGGAGGTCAGATAGCTACCACAGCCGATGTTGACAATTATCCAGGCCTCAGGGCTACGGGTCCGGAACTTGCCCAAAGGTTTGAAGAGCATGCCAGAGAATTCGGAACAGAAATAATTTTTGCCGAAGTTTTATCCTTAAAGAAAGTGGATGACATATTTGTTTTGGAAACTACGGATGGGGAACATACGGCAAAGGCCGTCGTTTGGGCCGCGGGTGCGAGGCCAAGAAAGCTGAACGTTCCGGGTGAAAAAGAACTTACGGGTAGAGGGGTTTCTTACTGTGCTGTTTGCGATGGACCCTTCTTTAAGGGTAAAAGGGTGGCAGTAATAGGAGGTGGAGATTCCGCCTTTACCGAAGGCCTATATCTTTTAAACATAGTTGGGGAGCTATATCTCATACATAGAAGGGAAGAATTCAGGGCGCAAAGGTTTTATGTAGAACAACTTAAAGCTCATCCTAAGGCAAAAATTATTACAAATACCGTTGTTGAGGAGTTCGTGGGTGACAAGTTTCTAAAAGGCTTAAAGATAAAAAACGTGAAAACCGGTGAGGAAAGCTTCCTTGAAGTTGAAGGGGCATTTATATTCATCGGCTTAGAACCTGCAAACGACCTAATAAGGGAATACGTGGATCTTGATGAAAACGGTTTCGCATTGGTTGGGGAGGATACAAAAACAAAAACTCCGGGTTTGTTCTTGGCCGGAGATGGGAGGGTTAAACCTTTACGCCAGTTGGTGCACGCCCTCGCGGATGGTGCAACCGCCGCAATGATGGCCGATGAGTATATAAGACACTTGGAGAGCGTTTGGAGCGCAAAAAAGTTTGGCTAATTAGGTATTCTTCGGAAGTTTTCACAAAAGGTGAGGGGTTAAAGAGAAACTACATTTTCTTGTTGCAAAAGAACGTTGAGGAGGCGCTTAGAAGGGATGGAAAAAAGTTTAAAATTTGGAGGGATAGGGATAGGGTGTATTTGGAATGTGAAGAAGATGTTTCGGAAGTTTTGGGGAGGGTTTTTGGAATAAGTTCGTTTTCCCCTTCCTATCATTTGAAGTTTTTGGATTTGGAAGATCTTAAAGGGAAAATTGCGGAGATTTTCGCGGATAAAGTTAAGGGTAAAAAGTTTGCGGTTAGGGCTAAGATAAGGGATAAGAACATTTCGATTAGAAAAGTGGAGAGTGAAATAGGTGGTGCCCTATACCCATTTTCCGCGGGTGTAGATCTTGAAAACCCTGAAATTCAAGTAAATCTTGAGATTAGGGGGGAAGATGTTTTCGTATTCACGGAAACTTTTAAGGGTTTGGGTGGATTTCCTTCAGGAACCCAAGGGAAAGCCGTTTCCCTTATCTCTGGGGGATTTGATTCGGCGGTTGCTTCTTGGTTGGGCTTAAAGAGGGGACTTAAAATTTCCTTTTTGCTCTTTGATATAGGTGGAATAGAGCATGTAAAGGGAACATATGAGGTAGTAAAAAGGCTTTACAAGCTTTGGATATTCGGATATAAACCCGAGTTCTTCGTTATGAGTGCCACTCCGCTTTTAAAAGCCCTGCCTTATGTAAGGGCAAAATATAGGTTAATAATTGTCAAAAGGTTTATGTATAAACTGGCTGAAATTTTAGCAAGAAGTCTGGGAGCAAAAGCGATAATAACCGGGGAATCCTTAGGGCAGGTTTCAACGCAAACTATGAGTAACCTAGGAATTATAGAGGAGGCTGTAGAAATCCCGGTTTTTAGGCCCCTTATTTTTACGGATAAGGAAGAGATAATAAGTTTGGCAAGAAAAATAGGAACTTACGAGATATCCGAAAAAATTCCCGAGTTCTGCGCAATTGCCCCTCCCCCACCCATAAAACTTTCGCTTTCGGATGTAAAGAGGGAGGAAGAGAAGGTGTTACACGTGATTGATGAGATCGTTAATACCACAAGGAAGCTTGATGTTGCTTCCGAAATTGAGGTTGAGGATGAACCCTTTATAAACTCCATCCCGGAAAACGCCGAGGTAATAGACCTTGAACGCGTCGATTTTTATGATATACTCGATTCCGTAGAAGAACTAGACAGGGAAAAAATTTACGTTTTTGTTTGTAAGGATGGGGTTAAAAGCAGGCAGATTGCGAAAATTTTGAAGGAAAAGGGATTTAAGGCGTTTTATACCTTGAGAAAATAGTTTTATCTTATGCGCATTATGAGATATTCTCCCATTGCAAGTGCGTCAAGATCCGAATTTAGGAGTGTGAAAATTGCCTGCTTTGGATTATAAACTATTGGGTATCCATGTAGGTTAAATGAGGTATTTAAAATTGCACCAACGCCCGTTTTTTCCTTGAACCTTTTTATCAAGGAATAATACTCGGGATTATCATTTCTGAAAACAACCTGTGGCCTTCCGGTCAGATCACCTTGATGTAACGATGCGGGTAATTCCTTATGTGCCCTAGGTTTTGTCGGATAACCCAATATCATATACTTTTCACTCTTACTCCTTGTGGGAACTATAAAGTAATCCTCAAAATCCTCGTCCAAAACCGACGGTGCGAAGGGCATCCAAAAGTCCCTATGTTTGATCATCCTGTTAATCCTTGATACCACGTTTAAACTTCTCGGATCCGCAAGTATTGATCTGTTCCCCAATGCCCTTGCCCCCCATTCCGACCTCCCATAAAACCTCGCCACAACGAAACCCTCCACCAAAAGATCAGCCACATACTCATGTATATCCTTCCCAATTTTCTCAATTTTAAATTTCCTCTCATCTATTTCCGATAAAGCATCATCTATCTCCCTTTCCGAGAAATCTCTGCCCAAATAAAGGGTATCTATGGGTTCGGGTTTTATTCCGTTTCGAGCGCTTACGTAAGCTGCGGCACCGTAAGCTATGCTTTCGTCCCCCGCCGATGGCATAACAAACACGTTTTTAAACCTTTCCAAAAATCCATAATTCAGTTTTACGTTCATAAATACCCCTCCACCGAGGGCCACCGTATCAAAATCCCCCCTAATATTATCCACCCAGTTGAAAACAACATCCTCAAGAACCTTCTGGGCCACGTATCCTATCACATCAAACCTAACCTTATAAAATACCCTTCGAAATAGCTTCAAATAATCCCTCTTATAAACCCCGCTTTTGTTTATTATCTTATCCCCCTCAACTTTAAAGAATTCCCTAACTTTCCTATAAACCCCTTCCGCATGCTTAGGATCCGCGTAAGGTGCAAGCCCCATAACCTTGTACTCGTGGGATAAGGGTTTTAAACCCAAATATTCCGTTATTCTCGTGTAAAACTCTCCAAGGGAATTGTACGAGGATATCCTACCCTTCAGCTCCAATTTTAAACCATCCCCAACATAGTATGTCCCGCTTATCCCATCACCGGACCCATCTAGGGTTAGAACCAAACTCCTTTCAAAACCAGAACCAAAAAACGCGGATGATGCGTGTGCCAGATGATGCTCAACGAAAACAACATCACCACCTATTCCCAACTCCCTCAATTTTCTCTCTATCTCCTCCCTCCTCCTTGAAATTTTATGCACGATCTTCACGATCGGATCCACATAAAAATCTCCCTGCAAAAGGCTCCTCGGGATAAACCTATAAAAGCTTTGATATAAACTTCTTGGGAATTTCGGTTCGTTGAAATGTTCAGGTAAGAGGGGAGGAGTTAGGGTTGCAACCGCAACTTTATCTATATCCGACGGTTTTATTCCAGAAATTGATAGAACCTCTTTTATTGCCTCCTCGGGGAATCCCCCCTTTTCCTTCTCGTGCCATATCCTCTCCTCCGAAACCATCGCCTTAAGCTTCCCGTTATCCAAGATACATGCCGTTGCGGTGTGCCCGTCGTGTATTCCCAAAATTTTCATCCTATCTCCATTTCCTCGAGCTTTCTCATGATGGACCTAAAGACCTTATAAGTTTGCTTTCTCACATCCTCCAAAGAACCATAATTTCTTATAATAAAATCCGCATATTTCAATTTCTCCTCCTGGGGAATTTGGGCACGCAATATCGCTTTGGCTTTCTCCTCCGGTATTCCTTTTTCCGTTAGTCTTCTGATAAGTTCCTCCTCCGGTGCCCAAACAACAACTATCAAATCAAACGCATCCTGAACCCCATACTCGTATATCAAAGCCGCGTCAACTACGACTATGTTATCCTCCAGTTTCTGGATTACCTCCTTCAACCTTTCTAAAACCAGGGGCCTTACAACCTTTTCAAACTCCCTTTTAAATTCTTCGTCGGTAAAAACCTTATCTCCCAAAATTTTCCTATCAACCTCCCCATTCTTTATAGCTTCAGGAAGCTTCTCCTGAAGGAACTTTATAACTTCCGGATGTTTTAAAACTTCGTGTGCCTCCCTGTCCGCGTCAATCACGGAGAATCCCATATCCCTCAATATTTGGGCAACCGTAGTTTTGCCCGAACCGGCGTTTCCCGTCAAACCTATCAAAATTTTCATACAACCAAACTCCTAACAATTTTTAAAATCCTGTTTACAACCTCATCAAGGGTAAGATGGGTTGTATCTATGTAAAAGGCATCCTTGGGTTTGATCAAAGGTGCCGAAGACCTGCCCTTATCCCTAATATCCCTATCAAGGATCTCCTTCTTTATTTCCTCAAGACTAACGTTTAAACCCTTTGATCTCAAGTACTCGTACCTCCTTTTCGCCCTCACCTCCAGCTTTGCATCGAGAAATATCTTTATATCGGCATAGGGCAAAACCACGCTCCCAATATCCCTTCCTTCAACCACGGCATCTTCCCCAGCTATTCTCCTTTGCACCTCCAAAAGTGCTTCCCTAACTTCCTTTATCGCCGCTATCTTTGATGCGAGCTCCGAGATTTCGGGATCGTCAAGTTTATCCCCAACATCCTCCCCGTTTAAATAAGTCCTTATTTCCCCGTTTTTGTATTCTTGATCTATTTTCAAGCTTTCAACAAATTTCCTTAATTTTTCAACATCATCGAGGCTTATACCCTCCTTCCTAATAGCGTATGCTGTAGCCCTGTATATTGCACCCGTACTAACAGCCTTTAAACCCAAAAAATCGGCAAGCTTTTTGGCTACCGAAGTTTTACCAACGCCGGAAGGTCCATCTATGGATATAAGCACAAGGTTGGTATTATAAAGCTGCCTTACAATTCTTTCCGAAATGAAAAAGATGGGTTTAGTTTTGTTGCTCCTTTCTTGCGCAGGGGTAAAGGAGAAAGGCGATAAGGGAAAATCTCCCGATTTTCACTTCTTAGGAAGCGTCTATATGATGGGAAAAAGGGCCGGATGGGAGGAGATAAGGGTTTTTAAAAGTGGGGAAAATTACAGTTTTAACGAGGAGATGTATATAAAGGTTTTGATGTTGGGTCTCGTTAAGGAGATGAGAACGGTTTTGAGTTGTGAGGTTGATAGTTTGGGCGGAATTAGAAGGCTCTCATATAGTTTATCTACCCAGGATCAAAATATAACCGCGGATGGTGTTGTAGAAAACGGAAAATTTAAGGTAAATTACAAGCCTCCCAAAGGTTCCCCGCAAACTTTCATATATGATGTATTCTATCCGGTTCTAACTCCCCAAACTTTCGTTTTCGCCTCCGCAAAGGGCCTGATAAAGGAGGGCAAATACCATTACTTCGACCCATCGGTTGCAACTTTCATGGATGCGGAGGTGAAGGGTGAGGGTGATACCCTCTGGGTATTGAACGCAAAGGGTATAATAGTTAGGGCCCACGTAAGGGATGGGAAACTTGTTTTACAAAACCAACCCCTTAAGATGGACATAGTAGCGCAAAGTGAAGATGAGGCTAAGGCTCCCGTTGAACCCTTCAACGTCCTTTCCCTTTACGCGGTTAGACCTAAGGGAAGTTTGGGAGATATATCAAGGTTAAAATTCTTAAAAGCAAAAATTTACCCTATCAGGGGGGATCTTAACCCAAACTTCGCAAACCAAAGGGTTATATACGCAAGTGGTGATACGGCGATAATAACGGTTGATTATCCGAATGAGATTATTGGAAGCACCGAACCCCCACCATCCCAACTTTCATATTACCTTCAACCCACCCAATTCCTCGAGGTGGAAGACCCGGAAATAAAGAACATAGCTCAAGAGATAACGAAAGGGGCAAAGACCGATCTTGAAAAAGCAAAAAGGATATTTGAATGGGTATATAGGAATTTGGAGAAGAGGGGATCCGTAACAATACCCACCGCAAAGCAAGTTTTGAGGGATAAATACGGGGATTGTAACGAGCATGCCACCTTATACGCCGCCCTTGCCAGAGCTGCAGGTATTCCAACGGAAATAATGGTGGGACTTATATTTCAAGGGGACGGGTTTTATTATCACGCTTGGAATGCCTCTTGGATAGGGGGAAAGTGGGTGGCAGTTGATCCGGTGTATGGGGAGTTTCCCGCAAGGCCCTACAGGATAACCCTACAACAGGGGAGCTTGGAAAAGCAAGCGAACATTATGGCGGTTATAGGGGATTTAAACATAGAGATCTTGGAAGTCAAGGAGGATTAAAATGATTCTTTTCATATCCGCCTTAATTTTGGGTGCCTTATGCACACTTACATTAAAGTTCTTACACGATCCAATACAATCTTCGATAATTGGGGGACTTGCAATTATGTCCGCTGGCTATATACTTTCGATAGCGGTTGAATCCGCACAAAAGGACGTATCGCGTTCCTTGGCAACTATAGTTTTGGCTCTCCTAGCGGTTTTGCCCGAGTACGCCGTGGACATATATCTGGCTTATATGGGTGCCCATGATCCGACTTACATCCATTACGCTTCCGCAAACATGACGGGGGCGAACAGGTTACTTTTGGGCATGTTCTGGCCCCTTACGGTTTTCGTTGCGGTATTTTTTTCGAAAGGTAGAGATATCGTAGGTAGATCGGTTATATTTAAACCCACATTGAGGTTAGAGCTTTTCTTTCTTTTCATCGTCACCCTTTATTCCTTCAAGATCCCAATTATGGGTGAGATTTCGATTTTTGATTCCATTATCCTCATCTCCCTTTTCTTTCTTTACTCTTACGTATCGGCGAAATCTCCGGAGAGGGAGGAGGAGTTTGAGGGGGTTGCCGAGCTCATAGTAAGGCTTAAAAAACACGTAAGAATACCCGTTGTTATGTTTTTGTTTGCCTTTGCGGGTGTTGTAATATTCTTCTCCGTTGAACCCTTCGTACACGGCCTGATAGAAACCGGAAAGATGCTTAGCATAAGCGAGTTTCTTTTGATACAGTGGGTTGCACCGTTTGCCTCCGAGTTTCCAGAACTTGTTGTGGCGTTGATGCTGGCTTTAAAGGGTAAATCTTCCGTTGCGCTTGGAGCACTAATTTCAAGTAAGGTAAACCAGTGGTCCCTTTTGATAGGCATGCTTCCCATCGCATATTCCTTTGGACTGTTAAGGTTTTCGGATATGCCCCTTGACCCAATACAGAGGGAAGAAATATTTTTAACAGCCGCCCAATCCCTATTCGGAACCGTAATTGTATCTAACTTAAAGCTTTCGGTTTGGGAGGGTTTATGGCTCTTTTCCCTCTTCTTCGCCCAATTCCTTATCCCAATACCCGAAATTAGGTTTGCTCTTGCCATCCTTTATATCCTTTTCTCCTTGATTTTGTTGGCTGTTTATAAGGGAAGAATTTGGCAA
>Ga0197143_1000318_pt1 | contig 56551 bp, 41 predicted proteins | sample GBS70_MetaG_FD_148603 | JGI IMG/M metagenome (GOLD analysis project Ga0197143, IMG submission 148603) | Sediment microbial communities from Great Boiling Springs, Gerlach, Nevada, United States - GBS 70_MetaG | ecosystem: Environmental > Aquatic > Thermal springs > Hot (42-90C) > Sediment... | reverse complement strand
TACGCGTCCGGTCGGACGATGAGGGGGCAGTGAACGTACGGGTCCGCCTGGACCGAACGCTCCTGGAGGCCTTAAGGCGGCGGGCGGCCGAGTACCAGGGGGCCATGCAGATGCTTCACCGGTCTCCCCTTCATGAGGGGGAGGCGGAGCCGGTCCCGACGGGGTGGGGGGACCCGCCGCAAGCCTGGCCGGTCAACGTAGAAGTGGGTTACTGGATGATGGTCATCCCTCAGGCCTGGAACACAGGGGCCACGCTTCATGCGACCCAATGGCAATGGCATTGGGAACAAAGAGCGGCCCGGCTCCAGGGGTACCTGGCCGGCCAGTGGCTTCACGGGCAGTGGGACCGGTGGCGGGGTCAGGGCGAACTCCGGTGGACCCCGGGCGACGGGCAGGAAATTCGCCTGGAAGCCCTCTACGAGCGTATGGAACCCGGGGGGCCATCTCCCCAGGGGGGCCTTCATCATGGGTGGCTGGGCCTGGAGGCCCGCTGGCGGTTGGGGTCCCAGTGGAGTTTCCAGGTCGAGGGTCGGGGCCGGAGTCTGAGGGGTACTTCAGCCGACTCCGTCTGGTCCTACTGGTCCGAGGTGCGGGTCGACTATGCGGATACGCCGCGGACGCGTCTGTTCCTGCGGGGCGGGAACGGGCGCTTGATGGGGATGGACTGGATCCCAGCCCACGCCGTCCGGCAGGCTTACTGGGTCGAACGCTTTCTCCTGACCGACGCCGACTTTCCGGCCCTGACGGCTCTCCAGTGGTGGGGCACCCTCGGGCTTCACATGGACGTCTATACTCACTCCGTGAGTCTGCAGTTCCAGTGGCGGGGCTATGACTGGCAGTGGAACCAAAGCCGGCGTCGGATGGGAGGCCCGGGCCTGGAGCTGAACTCTCGGATCCGACTCCCGGTAGGTCAGATCACGGTCGACTACGAACTGACGCGCCGGACCTGGCAGTCCCGCTTTCTCGACCGCTTCTTAGAAGGCTGGTGTCATTTCTGGACCTTGGGCTATGACGTCCGGCGACCCCCCCTGGGCCAGCTTTCGGTGCGGTATTACTTCTTGCGGGGTCCGGTCGTCCCGTGGGTCGTCGTCCCGGCGACTTCCCGGTCGTTGGACGTGGAATGGGCCCGCGAGTGGACACCCCCCGGATGGGGGGCTCAGATGCAGGTCCGATTCGTCGTCATCAACCTGCTGAACCAGTACAGCGACCTCAGCGTCGGCCTGCCCGGGGAGTACTTCTGGATTCCGATGCCCCGAACCTGGGTGTGGAGCCTCACGACGAGGTGGTGAGATGGCGCCCTGGCGTGTCCGTGAAGGCGCCTCGTTGCGGCTGGTCCTGCAGGTCTTCATCGGGGCGGCGGCCCTGAGCAACTGGATCGTCCTGTACCTGCACCCAATGCCAGCCTGGCCCTTGGAGTGGTACCAGACGCCCGCCGGGCCGGTCGTCGAGCGGGTTTACGACCGGACGCTCCGGGGACAGGTCTCCCCGGGAAGCCTCTGGCTTCTGATGGACGGTTTGCCCGTCCAGGACGCCGCCGATACGGTGCGGCGGGTTCAGCGTCTCCGGGTCGGCGATACCGTGACGCTGACCTTCCTCCAGGACCGCCAGCTGATCCATGCAACCTGGACCGTATCGGGACGGAGGTGGTTCCCGACCGTATGGGTCGCGGCGACGGGGGCCCTCTTGTGGGGGATCGCCCTGTGGCTCCGGGTCCGTTACAGCTACCGCCGCTTTTATCGGCGGATGTGGACGGCCGTCCTAAGCCTCTCGATGGTTTACATGTTCACGCCCGTCGGAACGTGGGACTGGCTGGACCACTTCTTCTGGGCGATGGACCGAATCGGATTTGCCGTGGCGCCCATTGCCATTATTTACTGGGCCATCGGCTGGCCGCCGACTCATCCGGGGCGCTTCCTTCGACCCCTTCGGAAGACCGTCCCCGCCTTATGGCTGGGCCTCCACGGCCTTCCCCTGATCTTGAGCCTCACGGGTTGGGTCTCTCCCTGGAGTCGGGCCTTTCTGCGGCTTCATCACGTCCTCTGGAACCTCGACGGGGTCGTCCTCCTGGGAGCTTTCGGATACGCTTTCGTTCGGTGTCTGCGGGTCGTTTCCCACGTGCACGGCTTGGAACGGGGCCAACTCCAGATTTTAGCCAGCGCCATCTTTCTGGCCTTTTTCCCGACCCTGGTCGCCGCCGTTCCCATCGGACTGGGCCGCTCGCCAGAGCTCTGGGAAACGATGGCCGTCTTAACCCATCCGGTCCTGCCCATCGGTCTGCTGATGGCGACCCGCCAGCGGCGGTGGGACATCGAACACTTGTTCCGGCGGGCTTTGACGCATGCCCCCCTCCTCATCGGCCTCGTCGCGCTTTACATGACCCTGTATGGCCTGGTCCTGCGTCTCCTCCCCTCGGACTGGACGGCGCAGGCCTTCCTGATGGCCCTCCTGACGACCGTGCCTGGTATCTTCGTGTTTCCGGCCCTGCGGCAATGGTCGGTCCGATGGGTCGAGCGGATGTACCTGGGGGCCCGTTCCCATCCCTTGGAAGAACTCCAACGGGTCATCTGGCATGAGGCCGGCGTCGGTCCCCTGCATCCGTGGCTGGCTCGCGTCCTCGGCCTCATCGAGGAAGCGATGGACTGTGCCTGGACGGACGCCTGGTTACAGACGCAGGACGACCGTCGTTGGGTCCGGACGTCGGGTCCTCCGTCCGACCTGAAGCCATTTCTCGAACGGGTCCTGTTCCGGTCGGAGGAGTCCGGTGCCCAGGGTCGTCTCATCCGACCGGGCATCGACCGCCATACGGGCGCCGGCTATACGCTGTACCGCATCGACTGCGCTACGGACGTGGGCATCCAAGCCGAACTCTGGTGCGTGTGGCGGCACACCGACCACTGGCTGAGCCGGGACGAACTCGACCGCATGGAACAGGTCCGGGCTCGCGTTCAGCAGGTCTTGAAGAACTACTCGCTCCTCCTGGAGGCGGAGCGTCAGAATCGGGCCCTGGAAGACCTGCGACGTTTCCACCAAGCCGTCCTCCAGACCCTGGATGCCGGGATCCTCGTCACGGACCGAGACCACAGGACCGTCCTGATGGCCAACCGGAGCCTGGCCCGGTGGTTCCAGACGACTCCGGAGGCCATGCAGTACCAGGACCTCCGGACGTACCTGCCGGCCGACTTCGTCGATCGGGTCCAGCAGTTCTTCGAACACCCGATGGGTTCCCTGCCGGTCCTCCAGGTCTACCTCAACCTGCCGGGGGTTGCGCCCCGACTCCTACAAGTCTCCCGATGCCCCCTCCAGATTCCCATGGAGGACCGTACGACGGAGGGTTTCTTGTACGTCTTGGAAGACATCACCCATCTGCACCGGCTGGAACAGCAGTTGATTCAGTCCGAGAAGCTGTCCAGCATCGGCCTCCTGGCGGCCGGAATTGCCCACGAAATCAACACGCCCCTAACGGGCATCATGAGCTATACCCAGATGCTCCGTCAGCGACTCCAGGACCCCAAGTCCCGTCAGCTCCTTCACCGGGTCCAAGACCAGGTCGACCAAATCCGTCAGATCGTCCAGACCTTCCTGGACATGGCCCAGCCTCGGCGTCAGACGGCCCGCGTACTGGAGCTCCAGCAGACCGTTCAGCAGGGCCTCCGCCTCCTGCGGCCCCTCCTGAAGGACTATCCGGTCCGCCTTCACGTGGAGCTGGCACCTCAGCCCGTCTACGTGTGGGGCCACGAGGCTCAGATTCACCAAGTCCTGACGAACCTGGTCGTCAACGCCCGGGACGCCATGCCGGACGGCGGCGACCTGACCGTCCGGGTCCGCCAGGAGGGCGACTCGGCAGTCCTGGAAGTCCAGGACACGGGCGTCGGGATGGACGAGGCTACCCTACGGCGGGCCTTCGACCCCTTCTTCACGACGAAGGCTCATCAGGGTGGGACCGGCCTGGGTCTGACCATCAGCTACCATATCGTCCGTCAGCATGGGGGTCGCATCGAGGTCCAGAGCCGCCCGGGCCATGGAAGCCTCTTCCGTGTCTACTTCCCCGTGTGGTCGGAGGACGTCCACCGTGCGGTCCAACGCACGATTGTTGCTGATCGATGACGAACCGATCATCCACGAGGTCTTCGGGGAACTCCTGGCCGAAACCCATTACGCCCTGGACGGGGCCTTCACGGCAGAAGAAGCTCTACGCTATCTCCAGGACCGGGATTATGACGCCGTCCTCTTGGACATCATGCTTCCAGACCGTCCGGGTGAAGAAGTCCTGACGGAGATCCTCCGCCGCGACCCCGACTTGCCCGTCGTGATCATTACGGCCTACGCCACCGTCGATGGCGCCGTTCGTTGCCTCAAGGCCGGGGCTTTTGACTACATCACCAAGCCCTTTCAGAACGAGGAAGTCCTCGCCACGATCCAGCGAGCCGTCCGTCAACGTCAGATCATCCTGGAAAATCGTCGCCTCCGTCAGGAAGTCGAGTGGACCTACCAGTTTGAGAATATCGTCGGCAAAAGCCCGCGCATGCGGGAAATCTACGAGCTCATCCATCGAGTCGCCCCGACCCGCTCAACCGTCCTCATCTTGGGCGAGAGCGGCACGGGCAAGGACCTCATCGCCCGGGCCATCCATTACCGAAGCCAACGGGCGCAGGGCCCCTTCGTCGTCGTCAACTCCAGCAATATCCCTGTCGAGCTCCTGGAAAGCGAACTCTTCGGTCACGAGAAGGGCGCCTTCACGGGGGCCGTCCAGACCAAGCAGGGCCTGCTCGAATTGGCCGACGGCGGGACCGTCTTCCTGGATGAGATCAGCACGATGCCGATGTCGACCCAGGCGAAGCTCCTGCGCGTCCTGCAAGACCGGGAGTTCATGCGTCTGGGCGGTCTCAAGACCATTAAGGTCGACGTTCGCTTCATCGCCGCCTCGAATGTGGACCTGGAGACCCTCGTCCAGCAGGGCCAGTTCCGAGAAGACCTGTTCTACCGCCTGAACGTCATCACGATCCGTATCCCGCCCCTCCGGGAGCGGTGGGAGGACATTCCCCTGCTGGTCCAGCACTTTTTGCGTAAGTACGCTCGGGAAAACAATAAGCCCGACCTGGAGATCAGCGAGCGGGCCCTGGCGGCCCTCGTCGAGTACACCTGGCCGGGAAACGTCCGGGAGCTGGAACACACCATCGAGCGAGCCGTCGTCCTGGCTCAGGGATCTGTCATCGACATAGACCTTTTGCCCGAGCATATCGTCCAGGCCGCTCGGGGCGTTCGAGCGGCGCCCATCGATCGGGGCGAGCGGCGCCTGAGCTTCCGGGAGCGGGTCGACAACTACAAGCGGGCCCTCATCCTCCAGGCCCTGCGGGAGGCCGGCGGCGTCCAGCGGAAGGCGGCCGCCCTGCTCCGCATCAAGCCGACGACCCTCCATGAGATGATGAAACGCTACAAGATTCGTTTCCCCGAGCCGGGTCCGGATAAACCGTTCCGCAACACGTAGGGCTCGATGCAGGATGCAAACCCCGTGGGCGCGTTTTCCAGTAGCGGAGCCCGGTCTTCGGGGCTCGGTGTCTGGCCCTCGGCGCGAATCCGGTACGGGTATCAGGTACCAGGTAGCCGGTACCCGACACCTGGTACCTGGATGAAAGGCCGAGACCTCAACAGAATTCCCGGTGCCTGTCTCCAAAAACCCGCACACGGGGCATGCAAGATGCAGGCACCCGGTACCGAGTTGGGTGTCTGGCCTTCGGCCCTCGGCCCGGACGAGGGGTGAGGGGCGAGGGGAGGTCGCATCTCCCTTACCCCTCATCCCTCCATAGCCGAAGGCCGGATATCGAGGACCGAGCGGGTGGACCTGGGAGTTCTCATGAATGGCAAAAGCGATTCGACAATAAGGCGGTTGACGTCTTGGCTTGTCCCCTTACCCGTCTCTCGTTATTCGTTGCTCATCTTCAGCCTGGCTATCGGGAGCCTCCTGGCGACGGCCTGCGAGGCCGTCGACCGGCCTTCCCGGGGCCGGGGGACTTGCCGGGTCGAGAAAGTCCTCGACGGGGATACCGTCGTATGCGCCGACGGGCGAACCGTCCGGTACGCTGGGGTAGATACGCCAGAGGTCTTCCAGACCTTTGCCGACCGGGCCCGCCAGACCAATCGGGCTTGGGTCCTCGGCCAGTCGATCGAATACGAAGAGGTGGAGCGAGACCGCTACGGTCGAAGCGTTGCCTTTGTCTACCGGAAGGACTGGGGGCCGCCCTCGGTCAACGAGCGTCTGCTGGCCGAGGGTCTGGCCTGGGTTTACTTCCACGAATCCGTCCGTCCGAACTGGGACCGCCTCTTGGAGACCCAGCGGCGGGCCATGCGGGCCGGCCGGGGCCTGTGGGGCGTGTTGTCTCGGGAGCCGGCACCGTTCATCGGTAATGCCCGGACCCGGCGGTTTCATACGGCCCAATGCGTGATGGCCGACCGGATTCACCCCCGATACCGGCGGGCGTTCGCCTCCCTATGGGAAGCCTTCTGGGAGGGTTATGCCCCGGCCCGGGAGTGCGCCGCCTACGTCCGTCTGACCCCGCTTCGCCGGTAAACCCCGGGTTCGTTCGGGCGGGGTAGGGCCTGGAGGACGGAATGCTTCGGCCGATTGCGGCAGTCCTTACCCGTTGGAGCCTTCGATGGGTCCCGGACGCCTGGATCATCGCCGTCTTGCTGACGGTCCTGACTCTGGGCCTGGGCCTGGCCTTCACGTCCCGAGGTCTGTACGGGTTAATCCGGGACTGGGGCGACGGCTTCTGGTCCCTGCACAGCTTTGGGATGCAAATGTGCCTGATCGTGATCACGGGCTCGATCCTGGCCGATGCTCGGCCTGTGCGGGCTTTCTTGAATGGGCTCGCCGGCTTGCCCCGGTCGCCCCGGCAGGCCGTCGCCCTGATGGCCTTCGTCTCGATGCTTCTGGCCTGGTTTCACTGGGGCCTATCGCTGATCGGGAGCGCCGTCCTGGCGCGGGCCATGGCCCGACGCCAGCGGGGCGTGGACTACGGGCTCCTGGTCTGCACGGCCTACCTCGGCCTGGGCGGCGTGTGGCACGCGGGTCTCTCGGCCTCGGCCCCCCTCCTGGTGGCGACGCCCCAACACTTCATGGAAGCCGAGATGGGCCGAGTGCCGGTCACGGAGACGATCTTCCGGCCCTTCAACCTGGGCCTGACCCTCCTGGTCGTGGTCGTCTGGACGACCCTGGCGGCCCTTCTGCACCCCCGACCCGGGGACGCCGTCGAGGCGGACCCGTCTCTGTTCCAAGACGCCTCCGAAACGGCCCCGCTCGGACGGCCGGCGACGCCGGCCGAGTGGCTGGCCCACACGCCGTGGGTCAACCTCTTGGTCGCCGGAGCAGGCTTTGCGTGGCTGGCTACCTACTTTCGAAGCCGCGGCCTGGCGGGACTGACCATCGACACGGTCAACTTTGGCTTCCTGATGCTGGGAATCCTCCTGCACGGGACACCGGCGGCCTTCTTGCGGTCGGCCGCTGAGGCGAGTCGGCATGTGTGGGGCATCATCCTACAGTTTCCGTTCTATGCGGGGATCTTCGGCATCATGAAGTCTTCGGGCCTGGCCGAGGTCATCGCCGGGTGGTTCTCGGCTATCGCTACGCCCCAGACGTATCCCCTCATCGTCTACTGGTACTCGGGAGTCTTGAACTACTTTGTCCCCTCCGGGGGGTCCAAGTGGATCATTGAAGCTCCGTACATCGTGCGGGCGGCCCGTCAGCTGGGTGTCGGCATGCCCGAGACGGTCCTGGCCTATGCGTGGGGGGACATGATGACGGATGTCATCCAGCCCTTTTGGGCGATTCCCCTCTTGAGCATCGCCCGACTTGAATTCCGGCACATCCTGGGGTATGCTATCGTGTTCTTCATCGTCTACGTGACCCTCACGTCGGCCGCCTTCTTCTTCCGGCCCGGATGGGGTGGCTGAAGGCGGACTTCGAGACTTTGCCGTTCCCGAATTCTCTCCATCTTTAGGACTGAACCTTTCTCTCAGACGGTCTGTCCTGAAGATCGAAGAGGGAATAGGCTCGGGGAAAAAAAGCGGACGTCCCAGTCCCGCTCGCTTGAGTTGACAGCGAGGGGGCGTTCGGTAGAATGAACGTCCCTTGAAACGGGACGATAGGAGGTTCCCGATGGCGGCGGAGGAAGTGAAGGCTGAGACGGGTATCACGCGACGGCAGTTCGTCGTCTCGTGGGTCGGCTTGAGCTGGGCCGCCTTCACCGCGTCGGTCCTGGCCATGCTGGGGACGTGGGCTCGGTTTTTCTATCCGCGAGTCCTCTTCGAACCGCCCCAGACCTTCAAGGCGGGCTTTCCCACAGACTACGGTCTGGGCGTTGACGAACGTTGGAAGAACAAGCACGGGGTCTGGATCGTCCGGGATATGGGCGGCTTTTACGCGATTTATGCCCAGTGTACCCATCTGGGGTGCACGCCGAACTGGCTGGCGATGGAGCAGAAGTTCAAGTGCCCCTGCCATGGAAGCGGCTTTTACATGAGCGGCATCAACTTTGAGGGGCCGGCGCCCCGGCCGCTGGAACGGTGCAAGATCTGGCTTGCCGAGGACGGACAGATCGCCGTCGACAAAAGCATCCGCTTCCGTTACGAAAAGGGGGAGTGGTCTAAGCCGGAGGCCTACCTCCCCCTGCCCTACACGGGTTGAGGCGACCCGGGGACGTCGGTCCTCGACGGGTTGACCGGGCCTGTCCCCTGTACCTGAATTCCTGGTCACGAGGTTGGAATATGGCGGAACGGGGTTTATGGACACGGATTCGGAAGTCCCAAGTCTGGCGCTCGATGTTTCGGCACGACATCCCGCGGGATACGCGGGGTCGGTCCCTGGCTATCCTCTCCAACGTGTTTCTTCATCTGCACCCCGTAAAGGTCCGGAAGCACGGCCTGAAGCTCAGCTACACGTGGTGCATGGGGGGATTGTCCTTCTTTCTGTTTCTGGTCGAGACCGTCACGGGCGTGCTTCTGATGTTCTACTACCGACCGACGGCCCAGTACGCTTACTTTGACATCGTGGACCTACGGGAGCAGATCCCCTTCGGTATCATGCGGGAAATCCATCGGTGGGGGGCCCATCTGATGGTCCTGGCCGTCTGGCTTCACATGCTCCGGGTCTTCTTGACGGGGTCCTACAAGCCGCCTCGCGAGTTTAATTGGGTCGTCGGGGTCAACCTCCTGGTCCTGACCCTGCTTTTGAGCTTTACGGGCTACCTCCTTCCCTGGGACCAGCTGGCGATCTGGGCCGTGACGGTCGGGACAAACATGGCCCGGGCCACGCCCCTGGTGGGCCACGAGGGGCCGGGGGCGGCGCTCCTGAAGCTGGGGGACCTCCAACTCATCCATATCGGGAGCGACGTGCGGTTTGCCCTGCTGTCGGGCCGCTTCATCGGGGAGGCGACCCTGAACCGGTTTTATATTCTACACTGCGTGTTTTTCCCGCTTATCGTGGCGACCCTGATCGCCGTCCACTTCTGGCGGGTCCGAAAGGACGGCGGCATCTCGGGGCCACTGTGACGGCAAACCGGACCGAACCAGCTCGGGTGCGAATCCACCGGAGGAGCGATCGGTCATGCAGTATTTGATGGACATCGTCAACTGGCTGACGAACCCGCCGGTCCTCTTTACGCTGGCTATCCTCGCCTTTTTCCTGGCTCTCCGGACCCGGTGGGTTTGGACGACCCGATTCCTCATCGTCTGGATGAGTGGGCTGACACTCTTCTTTCTCGTCAGCCTCGCCCATCCCCACTTCCGGGAAATCGTCACCAAGGGCGACAACATCCCCATCGTCATTATGATATACGCCGTCAGCTTCTTCGTATGGCTGGGTCTCAAGCAGGCATACGAGAATGACGAGCGGATCGCCCGCGGTGAGCCGACCTGGGAGGCCAGTTTCCAGGGCGAGAAGGAGTACGTTTGGCCGGACCTCGTGTACATCGAGTTTTTATCCACCCTCGTCGTCGGCCTGGGTCTGCTCGTCTGGTCCCTGTTCGTTCCGGCCCCCCTGGAACAGCCAGCCGACCCGACGAATTCGCCGAATCCATCGAAGGCCCCATGGTACTTCCTGGGCCTGCAGGAGATGCTGGTGTACTACGACCCCTGGATCGCCGGGGTCCTCCTGCCGGGCCTGATCATCGTCGGCCTGATGTGCATTCCTTATATCGACGTGAATCCCCGGGGTAACGGCTACTACACGTTTCGGGAACGGAGGGTGGAGATCACGCTGTACCTCTTCGGTTTCCTCATCCTGTGGTGTCTGCTGATCTTCATCGGGACCTTCCTGCGGGGGCCGAACTGGAACTTCTTCGGGCTGTACGAGGAGTGGGACATTCATAAGGTCGAGCCCCTGACGAACGTGGACCTTTCGGAGTACTTCTGGATCCGCCTGCTGGGCCGACCCCTGCCGTCCCAGTGGTACGTCCGGGAGGCGCCGGGCCTTATCCTGGTCGCCCTGTATCTATTGGCTCTACCGCCCTTGCTGGCGAAAACGGTCCTGCGGCGGTACTACGAAAAGATGGGCTTTGTCCGGTACAACATCTTCGTCTTGCTCTTGCTCATCATGCTCAGCATGCCCATTAAGATGTACCTCCGGTGGCTCTTCAATCTGAAGTACATCGTCCACCTGCAGGAGTTTGAGTTTAACATTTAGGGAATGAAGTGACGGAGTGACGATGAGGACCTCGGACGTGGGGATGCGCCTTGCAAGGGTGGCTTGCAGGATGATTTTATCGACATAAATCCAGATGATTAAACTTCGTCACTCCGTTACTATTTCCTCACCGTGGAGAAGGCGTCATGCCGGCACCGACCAAGGGACTACCGACGTTCTACGACATGTCCCGTCTTCATCGGATTTTCTTCGTCTTGAGCGCCCTCTGGTTCGTCCTCCTCGTCTTCATGGTCTGGCAGGACTACCGACGGGAATGGCACCGGTACCAGCGGGAGTTCCGCAAGGTCGAGATGGAACGGGCTCAACTGGCCCTCCGGGCGGCCGAGCAGTCCCCGGAAGCCGAGAAGCTTCGGGAACTGCGAGCCCAGCTTCGACAAGTCGAACAGCGGTTGGCCGCGAAGAAGGACGAGATCCGAGCCCTCGAGCGGGAACTGGCCGGTCTGGAGGCTCGCCGGTACGTAGAAGACCAAGAGTGGCGGTTTGCCAAATCGGAACGGGACAGCCTCCGCTACATGTATGAGGTCGCCCTGAACGAAAATCATCCCGAAGTGGAGAAACGGCGCCGGCGCCTCGAGGAGGCCGAGCGGCGAGTCGACGCCGCCTTTGAGGCCCTTAAGGCCATCGATGCGCAGATCGATCGGGTTCGTCAGGAACTGGCCCGGCTCATCGGCGAACGGGTCAACATCGAGAAGGAGCTCCAACTCATAGCGGGAAAAGTCGAGATCCTGGAGAAGCGTCTCAGCGAGCTCAAGCCCAGTCTCGTCAACTATCTTCGGGACCTCCCCCTTCTGGACTTTATGGTCCCTTACTTCCAAATCCGGCAGGTTTACCTCAGTGACCTTTACTACGACGTCAACTTTCGCCTCGTCGAGCGGGCCGACCGCTGTATGACCTGCCATCTGGCCATCGACCGACCGGACTTTCAGGACTATCGAAAGCAACCCTTTCAGGCCCACCCCAAGCTGGACCTGATGGTCGGGGGCGCCTCGCCCCATCCCGTCGAAAGTTTTGGTTGCACGATCTGCCACATGGGCCGAGACCGGGGGACGACCTTCGTCACGGCCGCCCACACGCCCCGGGACGACGTCCAGAAGCGTCTCTGGCAGGCTCAGTATGGCTGGAAGCCCATGGAGCTCTGGGATGACCCGATGCTCCCCCTCCAGTACGCCGAGGCGACCTGCCTGATGTGCCATCAAGGCCAACTTTGGGTCCGGGGTGCCGACCGCCTGAATCGGGGCCTTGACCTCATCCGACGGGCCGGTTGCTACGGATGCCACAAAATCCCTGGTTTTGAGTACCTGCGCAAGGCCGGCCCCTCCTTGGAGAAAATCGCCGCCAAGACGACCCCCGAGTGGGTCTTCCGGTGGATCAAAGACCCCCAGAGTTTCCGCCCGACGTGGATGCCGAAGTTCTTTGACCTGAGCAATAGCCGAGACGAGTATTCCCGTCGGCGGAACAACGTCGAGGCTCTCGCCATCACGGCCTATCTGTTTGAAAAATCCCAGAAGGAGACGTACCCCCCGATTCCCGTCCCCGGTGACCCGGCTCGCGGCGAGCAACTCGTCCGGAACCTGGGCTGTCTCGGGTGTCACACCCTGGATCCCCAAGATTGGGCTCGGACCGATTCCGTCAGCCGTCGGAAGTTCGGCCCCAACCTGGCTTACATGGGTAGCAAGGTCCGACCCGAATGGCTCTTTGCCTGGCTGAAGAACCCCAAGGCCTACTGGCACAAGACCCGCATGCCGGACCTCCGTCTGTCAGATCAGGAGGCCGCCGACATCACGGCCTACCTGATATCGCAACGAAATCTGGCCTTTGAATCCGCCCGCTTGCCGGTACCCGACGAGGCGGTCCTGGACGAGATCGTCACCGAGGAGTGGATCAACCGGATGACGGCGGCGGAAATCCAAGCCCGTCTTCGTCGGATGTCGCTTCCCGAGAAGCTCGTCTTCGTCGGCGAGCGTATGATCGCCCGATACGGCTGTTTCGGTTGTCACGATATCCCGGGCTTTGAGACGACTCAGGCCATCGGGACGGAACTCTCCGAAGAGGGCGACAAGCCGATCGTGCGGTTGGACTTCGGCTACCAGAAGATCCCCCACACCCGGTGGGACTGGTTCCGGACGAAGCTGAAAGACCCCCGCATCTTCGACGTCGGCCGAGAGGTCAAGCCGTGGGAAAAGCTCCGGATGCCTCAGTTTGCTCTCTCCGACGACGACATCGACGCCATCGTGACGGTCATTCTCGGTCTGAAGAAGACGAACATCTTGGGACCGACCAAGGTCCGGCGCCTGACCCCTCGCGAGGAGGCGATATGGGCCGGTTGGCGGGTCTTGGAGGAGCATAACTGCATCGGATGCCACCAGATCGGCTACATCGGCGGGGATATCCGAACCTTCCTGCAGGAGGCCGGTGTCGAACCCGGACTATGGCCACCGGTCTTGAAGTATGAAGACCGTCCCGGCCCCGGCGCCAAGGTCCGGACCGACTGGCTGTATCAGTTCTTGAAAGAACCGTACCCGATTCGGGTCTGGCTCCAGGTCCGTATGCCTACCTTCGGCCTGACGGACGAGGAGGTCAATACCCTGATTCGGGCCTTTGCCTCGATGGACAACGTGACCTACCCCTTTGAGGAGGCCTGGTACCAAAAGCCGCCTCAGGACTACGTCGCCATGGGGAAGGTCCTGTTCGATAAGCTCCAGTGCATTCGGTGCCACATCGTGAGTGCCCAAGGCGTCACTCCTGGCGAGGCGGCCGCCTTTGCCCCGAATCTGGAGTTGGTCCGGTCCCGACTCCGGCCGGACTGGCTCGTGCAGTGGCTGAAGGACCCGAATGCCATCATGCCGGGGACGCGGATGCCGACTTACCCGTGGGGCGAGACCTTGCGTTCGCTGGACCCCAGCATCGACCCCGACCCGAACAAGCAGATTTTGGCCGTTCGCAACTACCTCTTACACTTTTCGGCGAACGCCTCGACGGTGACCGCTACCCGTCCCGCCTCGACCCTCTCCCGACAGACCTCCCCCTGAAGGGGAGTGACGGAGTAACGGAGTGACGGAGTAACGGGTGACGGGTGACGAGTAACGGGTAATAACTCATTGCCGTATTGCCGAATTGCCGTATTGCCGTACTGCCGAATCTATTCCCAACGCCCCGCCCTCTATTTTTCCAGCAGGGCCGCCAGGTCCAAGTACCGACCGTCCTCGGCGGCGAGGACCGTCCGGCCCGTCTTCTGGGTCCACTCCTGCGCGATCGTCCAGGGCTTGCTCCGGAGAACTTCCATCCCGAAGTGGGTCAGGACCGTCACCCGAGCGTCGAGATTGACCACCAACTCGAAGGCCTCCGGCAGACTCAGGTGCTGGACCTCCGCCTTGGGCTGGGCCAACGTCACGTTCAGGATGACGACGTCGCACCCCCGATAGGCCGGGATGAGGTCCTCAAAGAAGGCCGTATCGGCCACGTAAGCCAGACGGATGTCGCCCATCTCGAAGATGAAGCCGTAAGTCTCGACCGGATGCCGGTGCCGGAGGGGAACCCGCAGGACGATGTCTCCGACCTCATGCCGTTGGCCGGGTCGAAGGACGACCGGGGAGGCAGGCAGAAGCTCCAGGACGTGGGGGAACAGGACGCTGTGGGGCGTCAGGCAGTCCTCCGGACAGAAGACAGCGCCTCGCCGCCGGGTCCCGGCCAGGGTCATCGCCTCGACGATGACGGAGGCGTCGTTACAGTGGTCGATGTGCCGATGAGACAGGACGACGGCGGTCAGCCTCTCCGGTTTCAGGGGAGGGCGACTCGCATGACAGCGGACCAGAGCCCCCGGGCCGGGGTCGACGTGGAGGAACGTCTCCCGGTAGCCGACCCAGAAGCCGCCCGTCGAGCGGAGCTGGCGGGTCATGACAAAGCGGGCTCCGCCCGTACCCAGGAACTTCACGAAGGGAGGCATCCGTTCACGGGCCATCGCCCTGCCCGGAGGGGATCGACGGCTCGGAATTGAGCATGGTCTCCATGTCGAGGACCATCTGGAAGCGGTCGTAGCTGGCCAGGCGGAAGTCGAAGACGTCCATCCGGATGGCGTCTTCGGGACAGGCCTCGACGCAATAGCCACAGAAAATGCACTTGCTCAGGTCGATGTAGAAGGCCTGAGGTGCTTTTTCGATGAACGGGTCCGGGACCTCTCGGGCGATGATGTGAATGCACTCGGCCGGACAGATCGTCTCGCACATGTAGCAAGCGACGCATCGAGGCGTCCCGTCCGGTCGCTTCAGGAGCCGATGCCGCCCCCGATAGCGGGGAGCGACCGGCCGGGGCTCCTCGGGCCACTGGTAGACGACACCGGCCCGGACGTGCTTCAGAAGGCCCACCTGATGGGCCGTAAAGATCAAGAGGTTGCGGAAGAAGTGACGGGCCGTGATCCACAGGCCCTGGAGGATGGCCGGCAGGTAGGACCGGACCCACCCGTTGTCTGGCGGACGACGGACTTTCCGAAACTGTCCGGGCATCGGACACCCTTTCGCCTGATCCCAAGATTTAGGCAATCAGGCAGTAAGGCAATAGGGCAATTCGGCAGTACGGCAATTCGGCAGTACGGCAATACGGCAATACGGCAATGAGTTATTACCCGTCACTCGTTACTCGTCACTCGTTACCCATCACCTCACCGCCCCAGCCATAAGAGAACGGCGGCCGTCCCGAAAGCATTCACGACCGACAGGGGGAGCAAGTACTGCCACCCCAGTCGAACGGCTTGGTCGATGCGGAACCGCGGAAGCGTCCACCGGATCAACAGAAGAAACCAGCAGACGGCCGCGACCTTTGCCCAGAAGGCGGCCATCTGGAGGAGAGCGATCCCGACCGGCGGTACGGCCGTATGGGCCCCCCAGGGCCATACGAACCCGCCTTGGTCGGCCGATAGATAGGGCACGCTCCAGCCCCCCAGGAAGACCGTGACCGTCAGCATGGCGACGACGACCGTCTCGACAAAGTCGGCCAGGAAAAAGGCTCCGAATTTCATGCCGCTGTATTCGAGGAAGTAGCCGATGATCTCCGACTCGCCCTCGGGGAGGTCGAAGGGAATCCGTTTGGTCTCGGCGATGCCGACGGTCAGGAAGACCAGAAAGGCCAGGGGCTGGAAGAAGAGGCCCCACCGGGGAAGCCAACCGCCGAGCACGGTCGTATCCTGCCAGCGGACCATCTCTTGGAGATTCAGGGTCCCATACAGAAGGACGGGTCCGATCAAGGAAATCCCCAGGACGACCCCAAAGCCGATGAGCTGAGCGGCCGCCCGCAGGCTTCCCAAGACGGCCCACTTGTTTCGGGTCACCCACCCCGCCAGGATGACCCCGTAGATGGCCATTGAGGCGATGGCCAAAGCGTACACGAGCCCCACCTGCATGTCCATCAACTGGAGCTCGATGGTCTGCCCGCCCCAGGGGAGCACGTGACCGAAGGGGATGGCTGCCGCCGGTAAGCAGGCCACCGTCAGCGTCACCCAGGGGGCCAACGCATGGAGCCATGCCGGCACGCCGGCGGGCACGAAGTCTTCCTTCGTCAAGAGCTTGACGGCGTCCGTGATGATGTGGGGCAGACCCAGCCAACGCAGGCCGAAGATACGGGCCCGATTCGCTCCGACGCGGTCTTGCATGAGGGCACTCTGCTTCCGCTCGAGCCACGTCAGGATCGCCGCCAAGCCCATGAGGCCGCCGAAAAGATACAGGGCTTTGCCGACGTCTATCAGGATGGTCCGCATCCTCAGTTCTCCGAATGACCGAGCTCATCGACGCTTCAGCCGCCGGAGCAAGTCCCGCACCTGGGGCGCTTCCGGGGCCTCCGGGGCCAGTCGCAGGAAGTTCTCCAAGTACTGGATGGCCATCGCCTTTTGATTTAGGTTGTAGTATGTCATCCCCAGGTAATAATGGGTGTACGGGCGCTGGGGGTCCTTATCGACGGCCTGCTTCAAGACCGGTGCGGCGTCCGAATAGGCCTTTTGGAGGTATCGCACGAGACCGGTCGTATAAGCGACTTCGACATTTTCGGGCGCTTTCTCCCGAGCCGTCTGAAGCACTCGAAGGGCGTCCTCGAAGGCGCCCCGGCCGGCTAAGGCATAGGCCCTGGCCGCATGACCCAAGATGAGGTCCTCGTCCAGGCGGAGGGCCCGTTCGGCCGCCTGGAGGGCCTCGTCCCATTTCCCCTGACGTCCGTAGCAAAAGGCGATGTAAGCCTGGACGTCGGCCCGACCGTCAGCGTTCTCAAGGTTTTGGAAGGTCTCCAGAGCTTCGCCGACCTTGCCCTGGTGGTAGAGCCAAATAGCTCGCTGGAAGGGGTCCTCCGGTGGGGTCGGGACGGCTTCCGGCGTTAGCGGGGGAGAAACCGTCCGGGGTGCCGGTGGGGCCGGCGGCGGAGTGCTGGCCCCCGCGGCGCATCCGACAAGTATCCATGTCCCCAATAAGAGACCGACTCCGAGTCTGAGGCTTACCTTCCGTCGGCGAGCCCTCATGACCGGTCCTCCGCATCCGAATCGAAGGGTCCCCCATTTTACAGGGTTCAGGCCGCTGGAAAAAGCACCCATGGGGGGCGGAGTGCAAACTTCGGTGTGTGCGTTGGGCTCGGTCCTCGGTGCTCGGTATCCGGCCCTCGGCGTCGATTCAGCTCCGGTGCCGGGTATCAGGTCCCAGGTACCCGGTAATCCGAATCCGGGCCATTTCTATCCTGCATCCATACATAAAAAAAAGTGCCCAGGCGTAGGAATAAACCTCACCTGGGCACCGAGAAGACGAAAGCCTCGTTACCAGGAGCGAGGGCCGCGAGGACGGCGTTCCCGGTCCCGGCCGGGACCCCGCCTTTCCGTACGTGGCCGGGCCTCGCTGACCCGGATCGGCTGACCCTTCAGGGACGCGCCGTTCAGGGCAGCGATGGCGGCCTGAGCTTCCTCCCGGGACGGCATTTCGACGAAACCGAAGCCGCGGGATTCCCCGCTGAAGCGGTCGCGAATGACCGTCGCCGAAGTTACCTGGCCGTAAGCCTCAAAGGCCTGCCGCAGGTCCTGATCGGTCACGTCACGGGACAGGTTGCCAACATAGATGTTCATCGGAGTGTCTCCTTGTGAGCGGTCGGGAGGTCCCTCAGCCAGTCGGACGACCGACGTCTGAGAAGACGAACTCTGGACCGCGGGTTGGGTTAAATGCGTGAGGGTTAAAGACGAGATAGGGACGCGAGTGGGGGCTCCGAGAAAGGCGGTTCATGCAATCGTCTGCAAGCACGAAAAACGGCGTATGGGGCATCGAATCGCATCTGGTCGGGATGAGCGGATTCGAACCGCCGACCACTGGACCCCCAGTCCAGTGCGCTACCAAGCTGCGCCACATCCCGACGACTTTCCAACCAACGCCCTTATGGGCGTGTCGTCGTAGCATTAAGCTTAATCCAAAGGCGGGTTCCTGTCAAGGAGTTGGAGCAGGCGCGTGAGCTTGTCTTTGATGTGCTTGAGACGCTCGGCGACCAGCTCGGTCCTGAGGTGGGCCTGGACGTTTTCGGGCACGCCGCTCTCGTGAATCCACTGTCGTAGTTTCTTCCGGGCCCCCTCGATGGTATAGCCCTCGTCGTACAGCAGGTACTTGATCAGCATGGCGATGCGGACGTCCTCTTCTGTGTACATCCGCTGGCCGTGCCGATTCTTGCGGGGGGCCAATTCGGGAAATTCCTTTTCCCAGTAACGGAGGACATGAGTCTCCACCCCCAGGATCTCAGCCACCTGGCCGATGCGGAAGTAAATGGGTCCACCCGCCCGTGGCCACTGCATGAATGCTCCTGCATCGGAATGAGTGCCAGGGGAGGGGTGGCGGCCCCGGCATCACCCGTCCCCTGCGACCTGGGTGGCGGAGAGGGAGGGATTTGAACCCTCGGCCCCGGGTTTCCCCAGGGCAACTGCTTAGCAGGCAGCCCTGTTCGACCGCTCCAGCACCTCTCCGAGCAAAGGATGTCGAGTGTCGGGTCGACCGCTCGGGGAATATCCCGAAACACGGGCCCTCATGCCCGGCCTTCACCGGTTCAGCCGCTACTCGTGGGGTACTATCCCGACCCCGGGGTCCCCGCGGTGCCCCATCGGCTGAACGCGTCCTGGCTCGGAAAGACCCGCCCGCGTTCCGGAATCCGTGGAATTTTCTTCCCCGGACCCCCTCCTGCTCCATCGACCCATAACTCGTAGACCAGCCACCCCAGGGGCCGTTCCGCCGCCGGAGGAATCTCCCCTGGCGTCCCTTCCCAGGGAACCTCCCCTAAGGCCTTCCGGGTCACCCGGCCCCAGGGCGGCCAACCCATCTTCATGAATTCGGCGCTTTATCCCGGAACCGGCTTGGTTCTCGCCGGTCCCGAAATGCTATGAAATCCTAACCGCTCAACCGTTGTCAACCCCGCGCCCCGTGTCTCATTTGGCGGAGGGTGTAGGATTCGAACCCACGGTTCCGTTGCCGGAACAGCGGCTTTCAAGGCCGCCGCCTTCGTCCGCTCGGCCAACCCTCCGCCCTATGGGGTGATAGTCAGGACTTACGCCCTTGCCTGCGGATTCTTCGGCCTCCTCGTTAGGAGTCCGAAGTCAGAGGCCCAAGGACAGACCCCCTGCCTCGGCGGGTGCGGCCGAGGAGTCTCCTGCAGAGGGGCATGCCCCCACTTCCACACCCAACTGCATGAGTCCTAAAGTATAATAAACCGGCCCACCGGGAGAAGCAACGCAATCGGCCGATAGCACGGCAGTAGGGTAGTGCCCTGTATAGATGCAGGATACAGGATGCATGATGCAGGATAGAAGTGGCCCGGATTGGGATTACCTGGTACCTGGGACCTGATACCCGGCACCGGAGCCGGATCGACGCCGAGGGCCGGATACCGAGCACCGAGGACCGAACCGGAAACGCCACATCGGGTGTGTATGGATTCCCAGATCCCCGCTGTGCGGTCGTATTGCTGTACTGGCTTTGCAGTCGGCTAAAATAGCGGGGATTTCCCGAGAGGATTCCCGTGATCCGGCTACGGGTACAGGTCTTCAGCCGCGACCCCTTCACGGTGACTCTCCAGAAGCCCGTTATTACCCTGGGCCGTTCGACCCGTAATGACGTATGCCTGGAGGACATCCTAATTTCCCGTCAGCACGCTGAAATCCGGGAAGAGCACGGGATTTACTGGTTGGCCGACATGGGGAGCGCGAACGGTACCTTCCTGAACGGTGAACGGCTCCAGGCTCCCGCCCGAATTCAGGTTGGCGATGTCATTCGCATGGGCCGGAGCCTCGTCGTTATCGAAGCCGTTGCCCCGACGGCCGATGCGCCCCAGGAGCCGATGGAGACGTCGAGTTTCACGACCCCGACGCCGGCCTGGGCTGAGCCATCCGGCGGGGGATCTGCCTTCGAGGATTCGGCCCTGACCCGTCTAATCCGCCAAGTCCGGTCCGAGACCCGGAGCCGGCGGCGGGTCGAACGCCGGCAGGCTCTTTTTGACCTGATCCGGCGGGTCGGCCAGGCCTTGGTCGGTCATCGGTCACTGAACACATTCCTCCAGGTGATCGTCCATGGAGTCTTTGAGGCCTGTTCGGCCGACCGGGTACTTTTGCTCCTGCGGCGGTCCGATGCGGCCGATCTCGAGTGCGTGGCCGCCTATGCTCGGGGAACGCCGGCCCGTGAGGTCGACCGGGACGTGCGCCTGCCGCGGTCTGTCGTCGAGGCCGTACTTCGGCAGGGCACGCCCCTGCTGGTACCGGACCTGCACGTCGACCCGGCCTTTCGGGACAACGTCTCCGTCATCACCAGTCCGGTCCGGTCCATCGCCGTCGTGCCCGTCTTCGTCCACGACCAGCCGGCCGGCATCCTCTACATGGACAGTACCGTGAGCCAGCGCTTCCTCCAGGAAGACATAGACTTGCTGATGGTGATGGCTTCCATCCTGGGAATCACGGTCGAAAACGACCGCCTTGTCGAACAGCGTATCGAGAACGAGCGGATTCACTACCAGCTGGCCAGTGCCCGGGACATCCAGTTTCGGCTTCTGCCGGTCCGACCGCCGGAGGTCCCCGGCTATGAGGTCACGGGGGTCAGCGTCCCGTGTTATGAGGTCGGCGGCGACTACTTTGACTTTATCGGCCTTCCGTCGGGTGTCGTGGTCATCGCCCTGGGCGACGTATCGGGCAAGGGCTTCGATGCGGCCCTCCTGATGGCCTCGCTTCATGCGAGTGTGCGGTCACAGGCTTACACGACGGCCCCCGTAGCCGAAAAGGTCCGGGCCGTCCATCGGTACCTCTGGGAGTGCACGCCGCCGAATCGCTTTGTGACCCTCTTTTACGGAGAACTGGACCCCCAGACGCATCGGCTCGTCTACGTCAATGCGGGCCACCTCCCGCCGGTCCTCGTCCGGTCCAACGGATCTATTGAGTCGCTGGAGCCCGCTGGTCCCCCGCTGGGCCTCTTGGGGGATGCGGCCTACCCGGAGCGGGAAGTCCGTCTGGAGCCGGGGGACCTTCTGGCGATCTACAGCGACGGCATGGCCGAACTGCCGTCGCCCTCCGGCGAGGAGTTTGGTACGGCGCGGGTCGTGGAACTGTTGCGCCAGAATCGGCACCTCCGGGTGACCTCTCTTCGAGACGTGCTGGAAGCGGCTATCCGGGATTTCCGGGGGACTGCTCAGGCGGCGGACGACCTGACCTTCGTCCTCGTTCAGCGACTGGGGCTTTTGTAGGGCCTGCCGGGTTGTCAGGGCGGTGGGAGGGTGATAGTTTTTGAGGATCGGGAGCATCTCTCCGGCGGGTTCGGCATCGCAGGTTCAACATGAAGGAAGTCCTTCGACGATGGGTCGGGGGGTGGCTTGCGTACTTTTTGGGCATGACGCTGGCCGGTGCCCAGTCCGAGGACCTGGCCCGTCGCTACCTGCAGAGCGCCGACCTCTTTTCCGAAAGGGGTGACTACGAGCAGGCCCTTCGGGACTGGCGGACGGTCGTCGAGCGATTTCCCGACTCACCCTATGCGCCGCAGGCTTGGGTCGCCATCGGTCGTCATCTTCTGGAGCGTCGGGCCGACCCGGACTCGGCTCTGGAAGCCTTCCGGACCGTGCTTCAGCGGTATCCGACTTCGCCCCAAGCGGCCGCGGCCCAGTACTTTGTGGGCTACATCCAGCTCCATTACGGTCGGTCCTTCCCGGCCGACGTATCCGAGGCCGTGGCGAACTTAGAGCGAATGGCCATTCTCTACCCGACCAGCGAGTGGACCGGTCGGGCGCTGACCGAAGTCGGCCTGTACCTGGGAGCGACGGGCCAGCCCGGTCGGGCCCGCCATTTGTGCCGGACGGTCGTCGAGCGCTACCGGGGTCCGGCGGCCGCAGAGGCGGCCTTCTGCATAGCCCAGGCTTACGCCTACGAGGGCCGGTGGGATGAGGCCCTGCGTTGGCTGACGACGCTACTGCCGACGGGCGCGCCGGCTCCGCTCGCCTCGAAAATTCGGGCCGCCGCGACCACGCTGTATCGGCAAGCCTTTCGGGGGTCGACGGGTTCGGGTCCTTACGGCGTCGATCCCCGCTTCCAGGCCTCCCAACAGATCCGCTGGGACGACCCCATACGGCTCCTCGGATGGTCCCGGGGCTGGGCCGTCGTCGACCGGGGTCTCAAGTGGGTCATCTTCTACGACACGGCGGGACGTTACGTCGACCGGCAGGCCTTCTCGAAGCTCGACGACGCGTTCATCGCACCCGACGACCGGCTGTATGTCCTTGCCGGCGACCGAGTCGTCCTCCCCCAAGGTCGTCCCATCCCCTTGGTCGGGATGGCCGAGGGCCGTCGAAGCCGATCCATCGAGCCGACGACCATCGTCGTCGACCGACGTCAGACCCTGTGGGCGTATGCCGACGACCCGTCGGGCCTGTGGGTCTTTAGGACCCGTCTGGAAGACCTGAAGAACCCCGCGTCCGTCGGGGCGGCCCTGACGTCGGAACGGCGGTTGACGCTCACCCTGGACGGCAAGCCCCTCCGAGTGTTCCGGATGTATCTGGACGGTTGGCAACGCTTCTGGGTCATCGACCGGGACCAGACCCGTGTGCTCGCCTACGCGCGTGACGGATCGCTGATTCAGCGGCTGGAGAATCCCCAGCGTCCCTTTCAACAGGTCCTTGCCCTGGGCTGGGACGTCTGCGGCCTCCTCTACGTCTTAGACGGCAAGGCCCAGACGGTCTTCATCTTCACGCCGGCCGGCCAACTCTATCGGACTCTTGCCCTTCGGGCTTTCCTGCCGGAGGGCAAGCTCCAAGACATGTGGGTCGCCGACGACGGGAGCCTCTATCTCCTGGACCGAAAGGCCCGGCGGGTCATCCGCCTCGTATGAGACATGGGGGAAAAGATGCGGGCTCGGAGATGCCGGTATAAGGGATGGAGGATGGGGGTCCTGCTGACCCTGGGTGCTTTACTGACGTGCCGGGCCGGGGCTCAACCGGCCCCGACGTGGGTAAAGGACTTCCAGAAGGCCCGGCAGGATGCTGTCAGCGGCAACTGGGACCAGGCCGTCCCGGTATTCCAGCGAATCGTTCGAGAAGTCGAGAGCGTCCGTCTGACCCGTCCCTTGACGGCCGAGGAAAACCGGGTCTACCAAGGCTCTTTGGACTATCTGGCCCGCTTTTACCTCCAACAGGGCCGTATGTCGGAGGCCCGCGTCTACTACATCACCCTCTTACAGGTGAATCCCCAGTATGAGTTCCCGGACACGCCACCGCCGTCGGTCGTCTCCTTCTTCCAACAGTTACGGACGTCCCTGATAGGCTTCTTGTCCGTATCGGTGAAACCGCCGGACGCCGTCCTGTACTTGGACCAGCGTCGGATCGGTCAAGGCTCTCTGACCCAGCACCCGGTCTTGGAAGGTACCTATCAACTGCGGGTCGAGCGGCCGGGCTACGCGCCCTGGCAGAGGATCGTGACGGTCAAGGGCGGACAACTTACGGATGTCGAGCCCATCGAATTGCAACGCGTATCGAGCGTCCTCTTTGTCGCCACGGCCCCCCGAGGGGTCGAAGTCTACCTGGACGGCCGTCGTGTCGGCGTGACCCAGGGGGAGGCACCGCCGCCAGTCCGGGCCTTTGCCGAGACCCGGCAGTGGCCGCCAGGGGAGTTTTCGGACTACCTGGCCATCCCCATCGGGGATGCCCAAGAGCACTACCTGGAATTTCGGAAACCCTGTTATGACACTGTCCAGCTCATCGTCCGAGTACCGCCCCTCCAGGACGTGTTCATCGACCCCGTCCGCCTGGAGCCGGCGGTCGGCCGCATTGTCCTGCAGGCGGACGCGGAGGCCGATGTCTACATCGACGGCCAGCTTCAGGGCAAAGCCTCGCAGGGGACCTTCGTGGCCTGTGTGGGTCGTCGTACAGTGACGCTGAAAAACTCGTGGGGGACCTTCACCCGTGACGTGGACGTCGTCCGGGGCGAGACCGTCCCCGTCCCGGCCTCCGTCGTCCCTCGGGTCGTCTTCTTGGGTTGGGTCGTCGACGAGGGCGTACCGGAGGGCGTCGTTCAACGGGTGCGGAGTCTTGTTCAGAAGGGTGTCCAACGCTGGGACCGGGCCGTCTGGACCGACGTCGCCCAGGCTGACGTCCCGTGGGACGGTTCGACAGTCCGCGGAGAGGACCTCGCTCGCCAGGTCCTGGCTACCTGGGAAAAGGACTCTCCCTCGGCCCTCCAAACCTTGCTGAGTCGGCTTGCCCGGACTCTGGAGAGCCGGCTGTTCATGGTCTTGCGCCTTCGGTCCCGTGGAGACGTGCCCCAGGTCGAGGTCTTGCTATTCTCCGACATGTTCCCTTCGCCCGACTGGGTCCGGGTCGAGGTCCTCCAAGAGAAGGTCCTGATGGAGACCCTCGCCCAGATGACCTATGAAGCTCCCGTCTTGCGTCGGACGCTCCCCCTACGATTTGTCTGGACGACGCTCTACGACTACCCCGTCATCGTCGCGGTCCATACGGGCCGGCTGGGTCCCGGCGACCCGCCCAAGCCCGGGGACCTTCTGCTTTCCGTCGAAGGTCTGCAACTGGACCGACCGGACGTCTGGGAAGCCGTCGAGGCCGCCCTCCAGACGAAGGAGAAGGTCGTCATTCAGTTTGAAGACCCCCTCCAGCCCAAGATTCGCATCAGCGAGATCCCGACGGTCGAGACGCCCGTCGAGGCGGCCGAAGATCCTCGGTCGGCCTTCTCCCACCGGTTGGCTATCGGCTACCTGCGGTATGCTGAACGGCCCGAGGATACCCTTGTCCACCAGATGGCTCGCTTGAACCTGGCCCGGCTGTATATGCGCTTTCAGGATTGCGTCCAAGCACTCGAGTGGCTCCGACGGGTCCAGCTCGACCGGCCGGCCGGCATCGGCCAAGCGACCGTCGAGTACCGCATGGCCGAGTGCTACCTTCAGATAGGCCGCCTGGCCGAAGCCCGTTCCCTTTTACAAAAACTTCAATCGGCCCGTGCGGCGACCCTCGGCACCGACATGGGTGAGAGTGTAGCCGAAGCGGCCCGGGACGCCCTGGCGGCCCTTCAGGGAACCGGTAAGTAGTCGTCGGGTACCGGGTTCGGTCTCCGGCCTTCGGCCTGGATGAGGGGTGAGGGAAGGCCGCATCTCCCTCACCCCTCCATGGGCCGAGGACCGGATACCGACCACCGGGGATCGGAAAACGCGTCTATCGGGCTTGCATCCCGGATCCCACATCCATTTCCAATGGGGGCCCAGCCTTGCCGCGCCGATGGGGCCAACACTTCTTGAAGGCCCGGGACACCGCCCGGCGGATCGTCGTTTGGGCCGACTTTCCGACCGACCGGCCAGTCCTTGAGATCGGCCCCGGCTCGGGGGCTCTGACAGAAGTCCTTCTGGAAGCCGGATACACCGTCGTCGCCATCGAGGTCGACCCCCGTTGGGTCGAATACCTCCAGCACCGGTGGGCTTCGATATCCCGCTTTCGAGTCGTGGCGGGCGACGTCCTGAAGGTCGACTGGCGAAGTCTGGGTGTGGCCGAGCCCTTCGGCGTCATCGGGAACATCCCCTATGAGATCAGCAGTCCCCTGGTCGAATGCCTGATGCGCTATGAGGGCGCGTGGTATCGGGCCGTATGGACGGTCCAGCGGGAGTTCGGAGAACGCTTGGCGGCCCGGCCGGCGACCCCCGCCTACGGGGCGCTCAGCGTGATGGCCCAACTCCGGTGGTCGGTCGAACTGGGATTCTCCATCCCGCCAGGGGCCTTTCGACCACCCCCGCGGGTCGAGTCCGTCGTCGTGCGAATCGAGCCGCGGTCGGACGTCCCGGACGCCGTGCGCACGCCGGCATTCTCGGCCTTTGTCCATGCGGCCTTCCGGCATCGCCGGAAGACGCTTCTCAACAGCCTCCTCCGGACGCCCCCGTGGTCCGACCGGACGGCCGTCGTGGCCCGCTGTTTAGAGGCCCTGGGCCTGGCCCCGACGGTCCGGGCCGAGCAAGTTCCCGTCGAGGCCTGGCCGGCTCTGTGGGACTGTATGGTCGGGCTGAGTGGACCGATAAGCCTGGAACCGTAGGCCGGGCCCGTGTGGGTCCGGGTTTCCGGGGTTCAATGGGGTTGGTTGACGGAGATCGGCGGGGGCTCATAGCATGGAGCGGTCCGGGAGACGGAGGTGCGGCATGGTCATCGGATCAGTCCTCTGGATGGGCATGGGTGTGGTTCTTATCCTACTGGAATTGGCCCTCCCGACGAACTTCCTCCTTCTTTGTTTCGGCGTAGGATGCCTCGGGGGCGGAGCCGTCGCCTTCCTGGGGGGGCCCCTGTGGCTTCAAGTCGGGACTGCCTTGAGCGTTACGGCCGGTGCCCTGCTCGTGTCCCGTCGGGTTTTGCACCGCCAAGAGTCCCAAAGTCGGGAATTCGGGACGATGGGCCTCATCGGCCAGACGGGCTGGGTCATCGAGACGGTTCGGGGATCCCAGGGAGGTCTCGTCAAGGTCGAGGGGGAGACCTGGCGGGCCGTAACAGCACCGACCCTCGAAATCGCGCCGGGCACGGCGGTGCGGGTCACCGGCGTGGAGGGTAACAAGCTCGTCGTAGAGCCTGCAGGACTCCCGCAGTGACGAACTATGCCCTTATCCCCGCTAAGGAGGTAAACCCATGGCGTACGTGTTGACCCTCTTCATCGTATTTATCGTGGCTCCCGTCGTGCTGTTCTACCTCATCCGGTCCGTCCGGATCATCCGGCCCTATCAGGTCGGTGTCGTCGAGCGGCTCGGACGCTTCTACCGACTCCTCCGGCCGGGCCTTCGGATGGTCGTCCCCTTCCTGGACCTCGTGCGCGTCGTGGACCTACGGGAGCAGGTCGTGGACGTCCCGCCTCAAGAGGTCATCACTAAGGACAACGTCATCGTTACCGTCGATGGGATCATTTATTACCAAATCGTGGATGCCCCCAAAATGCTATACAACATCGCAAACTTCTCATTGGCCGTCATCAATTTGGCCCAAACGACCCTGCGCAACATCATCGGCGAGCTGGACCTGGATCAGACGCTGACGAGTCGGGAGATCATCAACGCCAAGCTCCGGACGGTCCTCGACGAGGCGACCGACAAGTGGGGCGTGAAGGTCACCCGCGTCGAGCTCAAGCGCATCGACCCGCCCCGGGACGTCATGGAGGCGATGCACCGTCAGATGAAGGCGGAACGGGACCGACGGGCGACCATCCTGGAAGCCGAGGGCATCAAGCAGGCGGAGATTCTCAAAGCCGAGGGCGAAAAGCAGGCGGCCGTCTTGCGGGCAGAAGGGGAGCGCCAGTCCAAAATCCTGCACGCCCAAGGTGAAGCCGAGGCCATCCGGCTGGTGGCCGAGGCCGAGAAGTTCCGTCGGATCACGGTCGCCGAGGGCGAGATGCAGGCCATCATCCATGTGTTCCGCGGCATCCACGAAGGGGCTCCGACGACCGAGCTCATCACGATCCGGTACCTGGAGGCCCTGAAGGAGATCGCCAACGGCCAGGCCACAAAGATCTTCATCCCCATCGAGATGAGTGGTCTGGCGGCCGCTTTGGGAACGGCGGCGACCCTCCTGCGGCCTGACGGGCATTGACCGATTCCGACCGACGGCCGGGAACGCCCGTGTGCCTTGGGACGTTAGCATTCAATGAAGGTTTGGCACCGACCCGGTGTGGCGGCATTGGTCATGAGGCAAGTGCGGGTCCTGATCAGCTTTCTGCTGGTCGCCGTCTGGTGGAGTCCTGGGACCGGCCTCGGGGGTGGGTTTCCACCGAAGAACCGGAACGCCGCTGAACTCTTGTTGGCTCTTCAGAGGCTGACCGTCTTGGGGAGCGTCCTGTACGTCGGTGCCCATCCCGACGATGAAAACACGGCTCTCTTGGCCTATCTCGCCAAGGGCCGCGGGGTCCGCACGGCCTACCTATCCATCACGCGGGGCGACGGAGGCCAGAACCTACTGGGACCCGAGAGGGATGCCTATCTCGGCGTCCTCCGTACGCAAGAGCTCCTGGCCGCCCGCCGGGTCGACGGGGCCGAACAGTTCTTCACGCGGGCGATCGACTTCGGCTACTCGAAAAGCTCGGAAGAAACCCTTCGGGCTTGGGGCCACGATGCCGTCCTGGCGGACGTCGTATGGGTCTTCCGCAAGTTTCGGCCGGACGTCGTCATCACGCGTTTTCCCAAGACCGGCGGCGGACACGGTCATCACACGGCTTCGGCCATTTTGGCGGAGGAAGCCTTCCAGGCGGCGGGGGACCCGAATCGCTTTCCGGAACAACTTCAGCACGTCCGGCCCTGGCGACCTCGCCGGCTCCTGTGGAACATGTTTCGACCCGCCGAGGGATCTCCGCCCCCGGCGGGCACGCTCATCCTAAACGTCGGTGCCTACAACGCCCTCTTGGGTCGGTCCTACACGGAGATCGCCGCCGAGAGCCGTTCGCTCCACAAGAGCCAAGGCTTCGGATCGGCCGCCCGTCGAGGGGAGGTCCTCGAATTCCTGGTCCCCCTGGCCGGGGACCCGCCTGAGAAGGACCTCTTGGACGGCATCGACACGACGTGGAACCGGGTCCCCGGCGGAGCGGCCGTCGGGGCCGTCCTCGCCGAGGCCGTCCGAGCCTTTCGGCCGGACCGACCGTCCGACGTCGTTCCCCTTCTGTTGGAAGCTTACGAGCGGCTTCACCGTTTACCTTCCGACGAGTGGGTCGACGTCAAGCGTCGGGAACTCCTGGACGTCTTGCGGGACTGTGCGGGCCTTTGGGCCGAGGCCGTCGCCAGCGACGAGACGGCGGCTCCCGGGACGGAGGTCCGTCTGAACCTGACGGTCCTCCTGCCATCGGACTTACCCTGGATTCTGGAAAAGGTCCGATGGCCCTATCGGGCCGAAGACCTTGAGGTCCGACGCCCTCTGCGTCCGGGTCGGCCCGTACAGGTCGAGGCTTCGTTTCGAGTTCCCGAGGACGCCTCGCCGACCCATCCGTACTGGCTCCGGGAGCCCCCGGTGGGGGGTCTCTACCCGGCGGCAGACCCCGACCTCCGAGGCCAGCCGGAGGACTCGCCCCTAAAGGTCGAATTTGTCGTCTCGACTGGACGGGTACCCCTGGTCTTTTCCGTCCCCGTGGTATACCGGTACACGGACCCCCTCGAGGGTGAGCAGTACCGGCCCTGGGTCATCGTTCCACCCGTGAGCGTCCACTGGGACGACGCCGTATACATCTTTCCGGATGCTCGGCCGAAGCGGGTCCGTCTCGTCCTTCAAGGCCATGCCGCCGGCGTCGCCGGGACCTTGCGACTCCACCTACCACCGGGCTGGCAGGCCGAGCCCCTATCCGTACCTTTTCGGATGGACCAGAAGGGCGAAACGATAGAGACCTTCGTCACGATCCGCCCCCCGGCCAAACCGGCGACCGGATGGGTCCGGGCCGATGTCGAGATCGGCAACCGCCGCCGGCCGGCTCGGGATATCGTCCGTATCGCCTACCCCCACATTTTACCTCAGACACTGTCTCCGCCAGCTGAGGCTCGCTTGGTCCGGGTCGACCTGACTGTCCGCAAACGGCACATCGGCTACGTCATGGGCTCAGGCGACGAAATCCCCCGGTACCTGCGACAGCTCGGCTACCGGGTCGTCCTTCTGACCGACGAGGACCTCGAGGCGGGTGACCTCCGCCCTTTGGAATCCATCATTACCGGCGTACGGGCTTACAACACGCGACCCGTCCTCCGGAAAGTCCACCGGCGCCTGATGGACTATGTGGCCGGCGGCGGTACCCTGGTCGTCCAGTACAACACGGCCCGGGGGCTCGTGACCGATGCCATCGGCCCCTATCCGTTCCAGATCGCCGCTGACCGGGTAACCGTCGAGGACGCGCCTGTTATGTTCTTGCGGCCAGACCACCCGGTTCTGAATCGTCCCCATCGGCTGACAGACCGAGACTTTGAAGGCTGGGTCCAGGAGCGGGGTCTCTACTTTGCGGGGACCTGGGATCCCCGTTACGAGACGGTCCTCGCCAGCCAGGACCCCGGCGAAAAGCCTCTGGCCGGAGGACTCCTGTGGACCCGCTACGGCAAGGGAATCTTCATCTACACGGCCTACGCCTGGTTCCGTCAACTCCCGGCCGGTGTCCCCGGGGCCTATCGGGTCTTTGTGAACCTCATCGAGGCGAGGTAGGGCAGGGGCCGGGAGCGGGATATGGGATTCGGACGGTGGTACGATGCAGAACGCTTGGGTCCGTATCCTGTCCCTATGCCGACCCAAAGGCTCTACGCCGGGTCAGACGTCGGTTCGCCCCAGTCCCTGAAGGGCCACGCCTTCCGATGTCCCGGAACGCTTGAACTCTATGGTGGTGTCCAGCTGTGACGGATAGAGCCTGTTTAGAACAGTACAGCCATACGGCGATGATCCGTTGGCTGGACTTCGCGTCTCAGTGAAGGGACGGAGTGACGATGAAGGGCTTGGATTCCAGGAGAGTGCATTCTACCACGGAAAATTTAGAACTTTTTCAAATTGAAAGTCAATAAACTTGCGGGATCACCGACGATGGGAAGCGAATGGCACCGAGATGACGGCGACGACGGGAAACCGCCCCTGTTCCGGAGCTGGACGGGTTGTTATGTCTTTGTAGTCCTGCACCTCATCTTGTGGGTCTTGCTGTTCTACTGGTTTACCCGATGGTTCAGCGGTCGAGGATGAACCCTGTGCCCCACATGCCGTTCTGGCACTGCGGCGGAAGACGGGACTGTTTTGAGGGCCATAGGGCAACAGGGCAGGCAGTAGGGCATGAGCCGGGTATAGGGCCTTAAGCGGCCTGAGGGGGGACGCATGCGACCTCTGGACTGGTTCGTGCTGATCGGCGCGTTGGGGACCATCGAGCTATACGGTCTCTGGAAAGCCCGGGGCCTGCGGGACATGCAGGGCTACCTCCTGGCTCATCGGTCGATGCAGTGGTATGCGGTCGCCTTCTCCATTATGGCAACCCAAGCGAGCGCCATCACCTTTCTGTCGACGCCGGGCCAGGCTTATGCCGACGGCCTCCGATTCGTGCAGTTCTACTTCGGACTCCCCTTGGCGATGGTCGTCCTAGCCGCCGTAGCCGTCCCCGCCTACCGCCGTCTGGGGGTCTACACGGCTTACGAGTATTTAGAGCGTCGGTTTGACCTAAAGACACGTCTGCTGGCGGCCGGCCTGTTTTTGGTTCAGCGGGGCCTGGCGGCCGGTCTGACGATCTACGCTCCGTCCATTGTCCTTTCGGTCCTCCTGGGATGGGACGTCTCGACGACCGTCCAGATCATGGGCGGCCTCGTCATTCTCTACACGACCCTGGGGGGCTCGAGGTCCGTCCAGTGGACTCAGTTCCTGCAGTTTATCATTATGATGGTCGGTCTCTTTACGGCCCTGGGGACCGTCGTGCTCCTCCTACCGACCGACGTTTCGTGGTCGACGGCCTTACGCGTGGCTGGCCAGATGGGACGCCTCCGGGCCGTAGACTTTTCGCTGGACCTGCGGGATCGTTACACCCTCTGGTCCGGTCTCATCGGGGGCTTCTTTTTAGCCCTTTCATACTTCGGGACGGACCAGTCCCAAGTCCGGGGCTATCTGACGGGCCGCTCCGTGACCCAAAGCCGCCTGGGCCTGCTCTTTAATGGCATCGTGAAGGTCCCTATGCAGTTTTTCATCCTCTTGACGGGGGTGACCGTATTTGCCTTCCATCAGTTTGTGGCTCCCCCGTTGTACTTCAACCCCGTCGAGACGGCCCGACTTCGGGCCAGCCCCTATGCGGCCGACTATGCGGCCTTAGAAGCCGCATACGCCGAGGCCTTTCAAACCAAGGCGACCGCCGTCCGTCGCCTTGCGATGGCCCTCCAGACGGGCGACCCCTCGGCCGTCGCAGCGGCCTGGACGGCCGTGACCGAGGCCCAAGCTCACATCGAGACCATCCGCCGGGAGGTCTCCCGCCTCATCCGTCGGGTCAATCCTCAGGCCGAGACGAGCGACGTCAATTACATCTTCCTATCCTTCGTGCTCCATCACTTCCCACCGGGCCTCGTGGGCTTGATGATCGCCGCCGTGTTTGCGGCCGCCATGTCGTCCGCATCGGCTGAACTCAATGCTCTGGCCTCAACGACGGTCGTGGACGTATACCGCCGCCTGCTTCGACGGACGGCCGGCGAACGACACTACGTGGCCGCCTCGAAGGTCGCGACCCTGCTGTGGGGCGCCCTCGCCGTTGCCTTCGCCGAGTATGCCAATCGTCTGGGGTCTCTCGTCGAGGCCGTCAATATCCTGGGGTCCCTCTTCTACGGGACCATCCTGGGGATTTTTCTGGTTGCCTTTTTCTGCAAGGGCATCCAGGGGACGGCGACCTTTCTGGCCGCCCTGGTGGCCGAGGCGGTCGTCATCGCCTGCTTCCTGGGGACAGACCTCTCCTTTCTCTGGTACAACGCCATCGGATGCCTCCTGGTCGTCGGTCTGGCCTATGTCCTGCAGGGTTTCTTCCAACGTCAGGGTAGGACGTCCAGGACGTCCGGTAAACGGTGAATGACGACATCCACCGCCGGATGCGTCGGGGGGCCCTTCCCGGCTGGTACGATCCAGACGGTCCGCAGGCCCAACCGGTGGGCCGGGACGATGTCTTTGTCCAGGGAATCCCCGACGAACCAACACGAGGCCGGCAATACGTTCAGGCGGTCTAGGGCCCGTTGAAAAATGCGGGGGTCGGGCTTGGCCACGCCCTCGACCGTCGAATCGAGGATGACGTCCAGGAAGTCCGTCAGCCCGAACTCCCGGCAGACGTCGGTCAGATTGCCCGAGAAATTGGCCACGACGCCCAGTCGATACGACCGAGCCCGGAGCTGGGCCAAGACGGACCGGTTCCGGCGGAGGCACGTGGCGGCCGCTTCGTAGCAGAAGTCGACGACGGCGGCGACTTCGGGCGTCTCCGACATCACATCGCCGGGGGGTCGGGGCCAACCGAGAGCCTCCATTTGGAGACGGACTTGCAGGCTCAGAAGCGCTCGCAGAGACCACCCCCGTAGGTCTCGACCGGCCAAGGCCCGTTCGGCCGCCACGAAAGCCGCCCAGAAGCGTTCCGCCTCGACGGTCCAGCCGGCCCGCCGGTAGGCCTCCGCAAACCGCTCGGACCAGTGAAGGCCGTCGGCGTCCAATGTGCCTCCGAAGTCAAACAGGATGGCTCGCGTTGTAGCCACAGGGCTCCCAAGTGCCGGTCTTCAGGTACCAGATCCCAGGTGCCAGGTCCCAGGTACTGGGCACTTGGGACCCGATACCCGGTACCTGACCCGAGTACCTGGTACCCGGTCCCTGAGACCCGACACCTTGTCACTCCGTCACTTTGTCACTCCGTCACTTCTATTGTGTGCTATGGACAAACCCCGTCGGACGGCTTCCTGGGTAAGGTCAGCCAGTGTCAGATGCTGGAGGGCCTCCATCAGACGATCCCGCAAGGACTGCCATAGGGGATGCAAGGGACACCACTGGGCATCCGTACATTCCGGAAATCCCAGAATACACGGAGCCGCCCAGTGAGGCCCCTCCAGCGCCTGAAGGATCGACGCGACCGAAACCCCATCGACGCCGGGTGCCAGGCGGAATCCACCACCGGGTCCCCGTTGGACTTCCACGAAGCCAGCCCGTACCAACTGGCGGCATACCCGGGCCAGGAAGGCCCGCGGAATGCGCAACCGCTCAGCGATCTCCCATCGAGGGACCCAACCCGGATCGGTCGCTCCCCGCAGGTTCAGGTAGATTAGCACCTGCAACGCATACTGGGTCGCCCGCTTCCAATCCATGGCACCGTAGGGCCGAACGGACCTCCCGCCTGGGGAAGGCTCTCTTTGTGTATACTTTGTAATCACCAAGCTTTAGTGTGTAAAAAAATAATACACTTCAGGGTCTCCGGGACATCGGGGAGGGCGGTCTTGCAGTGCCCCTTCTATAGGCTTCTTTCTTTTTCTGGAGTCGGTGGAACTGGCCTCTCCGGTCGGCGGGCGGCATTTGGCACCGGACTTGCACTCTCTTCCTTCCGGACTTCCCTGAGACCCAGGCCCTTGCCAGGGTGGCGTCTCCAGCGCCACCCTCACCCCCTCTTCTTTTGGGGAAATCCTCCCTTTTCACCCTCGGTCCCGACATTATATCTTAAGGGTTTGCTCTAAAGGATCGACAAGAATATGGTAGTAAGCAATAGGGCCATTGGGCCGTGATCAAAGCCTGTGGGGGCCTGCGCATTTTTCAGACCGAACATCTTATTAAACGTCGTGTTGTCAAAGTAAGTGGCTTGCTCACGGAAAACTTCGGGTTTACGGAAAGGGTGGGACAGTTTTTACAGCAATTCGGCAGTTCGGCAATACGGTAATGCGACTTTCAGAGTAAAGTTCACTAAGATTTGAGATGCGGATATAGGATACGAGATGGGACTTTGTCCTCTCCGTTGGCCCTATCCTGCATTCATTTCTTAAAAGCCGTATTGCCGAATTGCCGTACTGGCGTGAAACGCCCCGTTGACCGTGTAAGTGAGGAGATGGAGATCGACCATGGGGGCATGGGTACGTTGCGGATGGGTCCGGCAGAATGGGCGGTCCCGGCGGTGGGCGGTAACGGGCATTGCCCTGCTTTCGCTGATGCTCGGTCTGTTCATCCTGGAGGTCCTGACGGGGCTGGCCCTACCGAGTTGGCAGATGTGGGCTCAGCGGGAGCGGGAGCTGGAGCTCCTCTGGCGGGGCTGTCAGTACCGGGAAGCCATCCGGGAATTTCACCGGTGGTGTGGCCGGTATCCGAACAGCGTAGACGAGCTCCTCGATAAGACGAAGATCGCCGGCGGCTGTGACACTTCCCGGCCGGGCTTTCCATTCCGTTTCCTCCGGCGGGCCTATCCGGAACCTTTTCAAGGAGAGTGGAAGTTCGTCTGTACGGTCCCGGAGCCGGCGCCGTGTCCGGACCCGGGCAAGGCGAACTTGATCAAGGGCGTTCGGAGCTCGGACTCCGGTGAGGCCATCATCGTTTTTGACGGCAAGACGCGGCATGACGAATGGTTATTCGTCTACGAGGCAGGCGGTTCGCAACTCCAAACGCTCCATCCCTGTGAGCTCATTCCCTTGGAGTGACGCGTGACCCAGGCGGGCAAGACGCCGGAAGGCCCGTCTGGAGCGCGAGGGCGTCACGCCGCTCCGTCTATGTCCGAACGGCCGGGGGTCTTTTCGGCGGTGGGTCCCGCCAGGGGGGCGCTTGCGGGGGAAGGTGTCTTCGGAGAAGGCGTCGGTACTCGTGCCAGTCGACCTCCAGCATGTGACGAGGGGTTGAGACATAGCGGCGGCGGTGGCGGCGGACGGCGGTCTCAATGGCCTCCTCCAGATGGTCCGGCAAACGGTAGTGGCCGACGATGTAGTTGGCGACCAGTCGGGCCTGGAGGTCAGCCAGGTTCCAGATGCATCCATTCGGCTGGATCAGGCCGATGAAGCACAGGTTCCGATATCGGGGATGGAAAACGTTCAGGTATAGGCGGACTTCGTCCCGGCCCGGCGGCAGGAACGTCTGAACAATTTCGGGCGTTAAGAAGGGGAAGCTGACCCGATAGCCCGTGGCGGCGATGACGGTGTCGTATTCCTCGACCGTCCCGTCAATGAAGTGAACCCGAGAGCCCTCGAAACGGCGGACGTCTCGACGGGGATGAATGCGCCCATGGCGGATGCCGTAAAGGATCTCGGAGTTGACGATGGGGTGGGTCTGAAAGACGTCGTGGTCGGGTTTCAGGAGACCGTATCGCTCGGGCGAACCGACCAGGAGCCATAGGGCCAGACGGATGAGCCGCTGACGGACCCATGGGGGGATGAACTGCATACGGGCGTAGAGCACGTCGGCCGGGAGGCCCCAGAAGACGAACTTTGGGATAACGTGATAGCCCCGGCGCATGCTGATGGCCGTGAATCGAGCCACGCGGCTGACCTCCACGGCGATGTCGCAGGCCGAGTTGCCGCCCCCGATGACGAGGACCCTCCGGCCCCGGAAGGGCTCGGGTTCTCGATACTCGTGAGAGTGGAGGAACGTGCCCTCGAAGGTTCCGTCCCAAGCCGGCACGTAGGGGTCCCAATGGTGGCCGCTGGCGACGAGGACATAGTCAAACGTTTCGGTCTGCCCGTCGGCCAGCGTTACCTGCCACCGGTCTCCATCGATCGGGTTCAGCTGGCGGACTTCTGTATGGAAGCGGATGAAGTCGTACAGCCCGAAGCGTCGAGCGTATCCTCGAAAGTAGGCCAACAGGAGGTCATGTCTCGGGTATTCGGGGTAGTCGTCCGGCATGGGAAAGTCTTCATAGGCCGACATACGTTTGGACGTGATGGCGTAGAGGCCAGCGTACGCGCTGGAATGGCCCGGCGTCGGCGAATACAGCCAGTTGCCGCCGACGTCGGCATTTTTCTCGTAGACGACGAAATGCCGGAGGCCCACCTGAAGTAAGTGCTTGGCACAGGCTAAGCCCGAGGGACCGGCACCGATGACGGCGACGCGGGGTTCGACCATCGTGGACGGCTCCTCATCCTGGCGTGTCCCGTGACCGTCGGGACCGACCGCCGGACTCCCAACGCTGGACTATATGGGATGCAGGATACAGGATGCAAGATGCTGGAACCTGGCATCCGGTACCGGATACCTGCATTGAAGGGAATACCCGTCTATCTTGTCGGTCCGGAGGTTGTCCATGAGGTCTCGCGTTCGAATTCGGCGATCCGTCGGGACCGTCCTGACTTTGGTCTTCGGCATCGTATTTAGCGGCGTCGCCGGTTGGTCCCTGGATATCCGGGTTTCCCTCCAGCCGGACCCCCTTCGGGGTCCGATGGCAGGCTTCCTGACCGAGCGGGCTCGGCCCTTCTACAGTCGGGAGCGGGTCGTCGATATCCAGCACATGACCCTGCGGTTGAAGGTGGACCCGCCGCGGAAGTGGATCGAGGGGTCCGTCGCCTATCGAGTGGAAGCCCTACGGCCGCAGGTCACCCAATGGGTCTTGGACGCCGGACCGGACCTGGAGGTCCTTCGAGTCGTTGGCAACTCGGGCGAACTCCCGTTCCAGCACTATGGAGAGCAATTGGTCATTCGTTGGCCGACGCCCCTCTCGATGGGCCAGGTCGATGAGGTCCGCATCGAGTACCAGGGCCGGCCCTCCAAGGGTCTGTACTTTGTCGGCCCGGACGTTCATCCGGGATGGCCGGTCCAGGTCTGGTCCCAGGGGGAGGCCGAGGACAATCACTTCTGGTTTCCGACGCACGACTTCCCCAACGACCGGTTCACGACGGAGGCCTACTGGACGGTCCCGAAGTCCTTCATGGCTATCGCCAACGGCGCTCTGGTGGACGTACGGGACAGCCCGGACGGCCGGTGGCGGACGTACCACTGGAAGGAATCGGTCCCGCATGTGAGCTACTTGGTATCGGTCGTCGTCGGGGAATTTCAAAAGGTCGAGGACCGGTTTGGGGACATCCCGGTCGAGTATTACGTCCCCCCGTCTTTTACGGAGGCCGACGCCCGGAGGTCTTTTGGGAAGACGCCGGCGATGATGGCCTTCTTCTCGGAGCGTCTGGGATTTCGATACCCCTACGAGAAGTATGCCCAGACGGCCATTTACAACTTTCAGTACGGCGGTATGGAGAATATCTCCGCCACGACGGTCTGGGTCGAGACCCTGCACGACGAACGGGCACACTTGGAGGTCCGCAGTGACGGTCTGGTCGCTCACGAATTGGCCCATCAGTGGTTCGGTAACCTCCTGACCTGCAAGGGTTGGCCTCACATCTGGCTGAACGAGAGCATGGCGACCTTCATGACCGCCGTATGGATCGAGCACGACGAGGGGCGGGACGCTTACGACTGGAGGCGTCTTGACTGGCTGGACACCTATCTCCGGGAGGCTCGGGAGTACCAGCGGCCCATCGTCTGGAACGTCTATACATACCCGGACGACCTGTTCGACCGTCACAGCTACGAGAAGGGGGGTCTCGTCCTTCACATGCTCCGCACGCTTCTGGGCGAGGACCTCTTCTGGAAGGGGATCCAACGGTACGTCCGGGACCATGCATACCGCCTCGTCGAGACCTCTGACTTCCGGAAGGCCCTGGAGGAGGTTAGCGGGATGGCCCTGGACTGGTTCTTCGACCAGTGGCTGGACCATGCCGGCCACCCCAAACTCCGCATCACTTCCCACTGGGACCCCGAACGGGGCGAACTCGTCCTCCAGGTCGAACAACGTCAGACCCTGGACCCCTGGGTCCCCCTTTTCCGGATCCCCACGCAGGTCCGCATCGTGACCGACAGTGGGGCCGAGTCCCACGACGTCCTGATTCACCAGGCCGCCCACGAGTTCCGATTTCCCCTCCGCCGCAAGCCCCAGATGGTCCTTCTGGACCCGGGTCGCCACTGGCTGACCGAACAGGAATGGGACAAACCGACCGCCGAGTGGGCCTATCAACTCGAGCACGCCGAGTCGGTCCTGGACCGCGTCATGGCCGCCCGGGCCTTAGGCACCCGGGCCGACGCGGCCGCCGTCGAGGCTCTGGCCTCGGCCCTCCCTAAGGAGAAGTTCTACGGGGTCCGGATGGAAATCGCGGAGGCCCTGGGGAGAACGAAATCCCAAGCGGCCCTCGACGCTCTCGTCCACGCCCTCCAGGACCCCGACGCTCGGGTTCGCCGGGCCGTCGTTCGCGCCCTGGGCGAACTGGAAGCCGATCTAGCCGTCGCCGCCCGGCTTCAAGACCTCTACGACCGGGAACCCGCCTACGGCGTGCGGGCCGCCATCATCCAGACGCTCGTCCGGTGGAAAAAGGGGCGGGCCTGGGCCTGGATTCGGCGGGGTTTGCGGGAGTCCTCTTACAGGGACCAGATTCAGGCGGCCGCCCTCCAGGCCCTCAAGGACGTTGAGAAGGAACGACCCCAGGAGGTGCGAAATCTTCTACGGGCCTGGGCTCGACCGGGGCATCCCCCGTACGCTCGGGTCGCCGCCCTCCAGACCCTCGCCGAGTTAGACCCTCATGACCAGGAATTGACCCGATTCCTGGAGTCCTTCACGCAGGACCCCGTCTATCGGGTTCGGGCGGCCGCCATCCGAGCAGTCGGCAATCGCAGGCACGAACGCAGTCGAGAAGTCCTTCAGCGCGTGGCCCAGACGGAGCCGGACAACCGCCTCCGGACGGCGGCCCTCCGGTCCATCGAACGGTTAACGGCTGAACAGAAACGTCGGGAAGTCCCGACGGACGTTCGAGCTGAGCTGGAATTTCTTCGCCGAGACCTCCTCCAGCGGCTTCGAGACATCGAGGCCCGTCTCCAAAGGCTGGAATCCCAGAGTACTTCTGTCCGACCGTGAGGGAGAACGATGTGGAACCGTGCGGTTTTCGGTCTTGCGGGTCTGCTGGTCTGGAATGCCGCTACCGTCTACGCCGAGCCGACGGTCGTCATCGTCGCCTGGGACGGAGGCAAGGCTTCTGTTATCCAGCGTCTCATCGCTCAGGGCCGGCTTCCGACGCTTCAGGCTCTGATGGGGCAGGGGAGCTATACCTTTCAGGCCCGGACGGTCTGGCCCAGTAAAACCCTGCCGTCTTTTACGTCCATGCTGACCGGCGTCAGCCCCCAACGGCATGGCGTCCTGTGGAACGATTATGAGCCCGAACGGGGCTGGGTTCCCGTGCCGACGGTATTCGAGGTCACCAAGGGCACCGACGGATCGACGCCGCTCCGAACGGCCATGGTCTTTACCAAGAAGAAGCTCCGCCATTTGGCCAAGCCCGGCACGGTGGATGCCGTCGAGGAGGTCGACGGCGATGCCCTTCGGGTCGCCGAGCGGACCGTTCGCCTGATTGAACGCCTGCGGCCCCACCTGCTCTTTGTTCACTTTGGCGACCCCGACCGGGCCGGGCATCTGTACGGTTGGGGGGACGAGGCTCGCGGCCAAGCCCCGTCGTCTCAGTTTGTCGAAGCCCTCCGGCGCTGTGATCAGGCCCTGGGCACCATCGTCGGGGCCCTTCGACAGAAGGGTCTATGGGAAGAGACTCTGCTGATCGTTACGGCCGATCACGGCGGTCGCGGACATAACCACGGGAGTTCAGATCCCCAGGATGTACTCATCCCCTGGGTGGCGGCGGGCGGTCTGGCCGCGCCTGCGGGGGCCTTAGGGCGTGCGGTTCATACGACGGACACCGCCGCCACGGTGTTGGCCGCCCTGGGACGAACGCCCCTGGCCGACTGGGACGGCCGGCCCGTCTGGGAGGCCCTCCGACTCCGTCCGACCGAGTCTCCCGAAAGGCTCGAACGTCAGCCTTTCGGGACCCCCGAAGAGGCTTATCGGAACGTCCCCGGACTGAATTCATACACCCGGCGCCCCGTCTGGACCGTGGCGTCGACCAGAGCCTGGGACTTCAAGTAGCGGGCTTCCGCCAGACGCCGTCCCCGCAAGGTCAGAAACCCGGCCGCTTCGTGGATCCGTACGCCGAGGGTCGCCAGGTCCCGAGCGTCCCGCAGGATACCCGTCTTGCGAGCTTCCAGGAGGCGCTCGGCCGTCTTCGGGCCGATCCCCGGGACCCGGAGAAGCGTTTCCCGGTCCGCCGTCAGGACCTCGACGGGAAACCTTTCGGGATGCGCCAGGGCCCACGCCGTCTTGGGGTCGACGTCCAGGGGTAAATTCCCCCTCGGGTCGAATACGACCTCATCGAGGCGAAAGCCGTAGTGCCGGAGCAGATAATCGGCCTGATACAGGCGGTGTTCCCGAAGGGGCGGCGTCTCGGGCCGGTCTTCCAGGGGTGTGTCCCGGATCGGACGAAAGGCCGAGAAGTGGGCGTGGTGGAGGATGCCATCCCGATACAGCCCATCGACGCACAGGAGGATCTGTCGGTCTGTGTCGTCGGCGGCCCCGACGACGAACTGGGTCGTGATCCCGGCGCGCAAAGCCGGCCGGCCTGCGGCCCGCAGGGCGTCGGCCCAACGACGGAGGTCCACCAGTGTCTGTAGGGCCCGTCCGAAATGCTTTTGGGGAGCGATGCCGCGGAGGACATCGGGACACGGTGCCTCCAGGTTGAGCGAGACCCGGTCGGCCAGTGCGACGACCCGTTGGAGTTGGGCCTCGTCGGCCCCGACCATGACCTTCACGTGGATGTAGCCCCGGTAGCCCTCCCGGAACCGAAGGAACTCTAAGAGTCGGATGAGCCGGTCGACCGTGTCTCGAGGCGAGAGGGGAATCCCGCTGGTGACGAACAGGCCGTCGGCCCACCCCCGGCGGTAGGCCGTCAGAAAGACTTGGGCTAGACGTTCGGGCGGGACCTCTACGCGGGGCAGGTCTCGGTCTCGACGGAGCGGACAGTAGGCACAGTTGAAGACACAGGCGTTGGTCAGGAGGATGCGGAAGATGCGGAACGTGCGGCCGCCGTGGCGAAGGGGCCGGATGTTGATGGGCCGGAGGGCCGAGCGTTGCAGGCCTTCATCCAGGTCGTGGACGGCCATCCGAAGCAGGATGCGGATTTTTTCGTCCAGGTCCATCCCTCACCCTCCCATTCAGGGGACTATTTTACATTTACACCCTTTTTTCTCCAACGTCCAGTCCTGGGGGCCACCGGCCCATCGCTTCGACCATCGCCCGGTGGAGGTTCCGGACGACTGCGGCCAGGCGATGCCGCTCCCGGAGGAGGGCACCCCCGATCAGGAAAATGGCTTCCGTCCCGTAGGTAGTGACCATCTCGGGAATCCGGTCTAGGGTCATCCCACCGGCCGGGACCGGAAAGATGGGTCGGAGGGAACCCATCGGCCGGGCCGTCGCCTCGGCTATAGCCCGACATGCCTCCCGGGAAAAGGCGAACCGCCCCCCGTAGTTCGGAAAAATCGTAGCGTCCGCCCCGGCCAGGCGCATGAGCTGACCCAGGAGGACGCCGGGGGCAATGCCCGATTCAGGCTCTATGAGGAAGCTTCCCAGGAAGGCCGGATGCGCCATCAGGGGGAGGGCGACCGCATCCTCTTCGGCCAGGGCTCGCAGGGCATCCAGCCCCGTCAGGCCGGGGCTAAGGAGGAGTCCGCCGGCACCCATTCGGCGGGCCCATTCGGCCCGTTCGAGAACCTCGTCGGCCGGAGCCGTGACGTTGGGCATATAGATCGACCGCCGACCCGTCTCTCGATTCGCCCGCTCGACGGCTTCGATACAGCGGGGGACCCGCTCCCGAAAAGGGCAAAACGGCGGGTCCGCGATCCCGTGGTCGTCCTTGATGAGGTCCACGCCCGCCCGGGCCATTTCGTAAGCCAGCTCGGCCATCTCCTGAGGGGAAAGGCCCATCGGCTTGAGGGCCGTACATAGGAGAGGCCGATCCCAGACGTCCAGGCGTTCCCGGATACCGGTCCGACCGAAGCGGGGGCCCCGGAAGAGACGAAGAAAGCCGTCTGGGAACTCGAGGGCTTCGACCCGAATGCCGGGCTTCAGACTGACGTTGCCAAAGACGACGTTCAGGAGTTGGGTAAGGTCAGTCCCGACGACCTCGACGGCGTAGCTGATGACGACTTCGAAGGCGGTCGGACCGATGGGCCGCAGGTCCTCGATACGACCTACGACCTGAGTCCGGATGGCTTCCGGAATCGGCAGGTCTTCCGGTAACTCGACGGTCTGTTCGTAGCAGATATCCCGGGCTCGAGCGGTGGCCTCCGCCTCGGAGCCGGCCCGGATGCGGTACGTGACGTTCAACCGCTCCCCAGAGAATCTCTCCATGTTCGGCCTCTTGATCTCGGCAATCCAGCAGTTCGGCAATTCAGCAATAGGGCTGTGAGTCAAAGTGACGGAGTGACGAGTAACGAGTGACGAGTAGTAAATGATCTCCCCTTACCCTATTACCCTATTGCCGTGTTGCCGTACTGCCGTATGGCCCTTCAGAGGGCCTCGGCTTGGCCAGTGCCGGCCGGGACGAAGGGTTCCACGGCGGCTACGTCCGCCTCGGTCAGGCTCAAGGGAGTCCCGACCAGCGTTTCGACGGCCCGCACGAGAGCCATCGCATCGAGACCGTACTCCCGCATTAGGTAAGCCCGACTTCCCCCGTGGGCGAAGGTGTCCTGCAGGCCCAGCCGAATCAGGCGACGGCCCACGCCGACCTCGGCCATGAGTTCGGCAACGGCTGAGCCGAGCCCGCCGATGACACTGTGGTTTTCCATCGTGACGACGCCGTATCGGACTTTCGCGACAGCTTCAAGTAGCGTCGGGTCCCGGAAGGGTTTCAGGGTCGAGACGTGAAGGTGTTCGATGGAAACGCCCCGTCGCTCCAGGGCCGCTACCGACCGGAGGGCTTCTTCCGTACAGACCCCGCTGGACAGGACGGCGACGTCCCCACCTCGGCGGAGGACCCGGGCCTGCCCGAGCCGGAAGGGGTCCGTCTTGGGGAAGAGTCGAGGGACCTCACCCCGGAGCATTCGGATGTAGACGGGACCCGGGACCGAGTGGGCCACGTCGAGGACAGTCTCGACCTCCGTGGCGTCCCCGCACTCCAGGACCGTCATGTTCGGCAAGACCCGCATGAGGGCAATGTCGTCGATGGCCTGGTGGGTCACGCCGCCCGGTGTCGTGAGGCCTGGCAGGAAGCCGACCAGCCGGACCCGCAGGCAGGGGTAGGCGACCTGCATAGCGACTTGGTCGTAGACCCGCCGGGTGAGGAAGACGGCGAAGGTATGGACCCACGGCTCGAAGCCCTCTCGGGCCAGACCCGCCGCAAAGCCGATCATGTTCTGTTCGGCCATCCCCATCGAGAAGAAGCGGTCCGGGTAGGCTTCTCGGAAGTCGTCGACCTCGCAAGAACTCGTCAAGTCGGCCGACAGGACAATGACCTCGGGTTTGTCCTTAGCCCAAGCGACCAGGTTCCGGGCGTGGGGTCGAAGGACCTTCTCCATGACACGTGCCCCTCCTACTGGACCCCAGGGATTTTACACCGAATCCCGGCTCCGCTCGATAGAGTGAGGCTACCTAGTGCCAGGTTCCAGGTCCCGGGTGCCTGGCACCTAAGACCCAATGGCCGGTACCGAATCGACGCCGGAGGTCGGATACCGAGCACCGAGGACCGGGCCGGAAACACGTACATCAGGGATACAGGAGGCAGGATAGGGCAACCATCCTGTATCTTGCATCTATATTTAAAATCTAGACCGAGGGCCGGCGGCCGATGCGTAACCCTGCACGGGCGGGGCTTGGGTACTGTATGAAATCACTGGGGCCGAGTGTTCGCAGCCGGGCCCCCGGGTAAGATGAGGACCCGCAGAGCCTTGCCCTGCCGGAGGACGTCCAGGGCCTGATTGATTTCCTCTAAGGGAAAGCGGTGGCTGATCAACTCTTGGAGTCTCAGGTACCCCCGGGCGACCAGGTCGATGACCCGTGGATAGCAGACAGGCCGGCATCCCAGGGACCCGACGATCTCCAACTCTCGGAACATAATGCGGGCGGCGTTCAGGGCAACCCTCTCGGGATTGTACCCGACAAAGACGACCCGACCCCCGGGTCGGACGCAGGCGACGGCCAACTCTTGCGTCTCCGAGCGTCCGACGCACTCGAAGGCTACGTCGACCCCGCCGTCGGTGACCTTCCGGATGTAAGCGTCCGGCCGTTCGACCTCCCGAGGATTCAGGGTCATCTGGGCTCCCAGCCGGCGGGCCAGGGTCAACTTTTCCGGGATGACGTCGACGGCGATGACCCACGCTTCTTGAAGGGCGGCTACCTGGACGGCGTTCAGGCCGATGCCTCCGCAACCGATGACGGCGACCCGGTCCCGGGGTCGAACCTGACCCCGGTAGACGACGGCATGAAAAGGCGTCGTGAGGGCATCGGCAATGATGGCTCCGTCTTCCAAGGGAATCGAGGCCGGCAGGGGAAACAGGTCCTTGGCCGGGGCGACGACGTATTCGGCAAAACCCCCGTCGATGTGATTCCCGAACATGCGCATGTTTTCGCAGATGTTCTCCCGACCCATGCGACACATCCGGCAGTCCCCACAGGACAGGACGGCCGGCAGGAGGACCCGGTCACCCGGTTGGAGGGCCGCAACGCCGGGACCGACCTGGGCGACGGTCCCAGCAGTCTCATGACCCAGGACGAGGGGCGGTTTCTTGAAGGTCGGCGTCCCGTGGTCGATGTAGTGCAGGTCCGTATGGCAGAGACCGCAGGCGGCGACCCGGACGAGGACTTCGCCGGGACCCGGGGTCGGTGTCGGGATGTCCTCGACCCGGAGGGGCTGATGAGGTTCGTAAAAGACGGCGGCTTTCATGAGGGCCTCCCTTCAGCGGCAGTAGGGCAATAGGGCAGTACGGCGATTCGGCAATTCGTTACTCGTTACTCGTCCCCCGTTACTCGTGACTCCGTCAACTCCAGGCGTAGACACGTCAGGGACGCGGGTTGAAACGCCATGGTCTGGAAGAAGGTCTCCAAGTTCCGCCATGCCTCGGGGATCAGGGTATAGACCTCTCGCACGCCGGCGTTCCGGAAGTATGTCAGGACGGCTTCCAGGAGGACCCGTCCGATGCCCCGGTGCTGGTAACGGGGGTCGACGCCGATCCCCTCGACCCAGCCACTTCGGTCCGGCAGGCCGAACTCCCGGCCCCGGATGAATCCCAGGGCGTAGCCGACGAGTTGGCCGTCGGTCTCGTAGCCCAGGGCCGGCTCGCCCCACGCCGTATAGGCCCGGAGTCTTTGGGCCCATCGGTCGGGGTCGGGGGGGCTACCCGTCAGGACGGCGTCGATCTCGGCGATGCGGGGAGCGTCCTGAACGGTCAGGGGTCGCACGCCCGCTGGAAGAGACCCCCACCGAAGCCGCCGGACCCGGTTCCAGCCCAGGAGGGCCGCCCCGATAGCACCGGCGTAGACAGCCAGGGGGGAGACGCGGACCTCCATCCCCAGGTACTGGCGGAGCATGTGGACCATCCCGACGTTTTGGGCGACGCCGCCGGTCAGCGTCAACTCCGGCTCGGCTCCGACCTGGCGGACGAGGGAAGCGATCCGCTCGACGAGGGCCTGGTGCACGCCGGCCAAGATGTCCTCGATGCGAGCCTCGTGGCTGACGAGGTTGATGACTTCCGACTCGGCCAGGACGGCACAGATACTGCTGATCCGTTCCGGATGCTGACTCCGCAGGGCCCAGGCCCCCATCTCCTCGAGGGGGACTTCCAGGGCGGCGGCCGTCCGCTCCAGGAACCGGCCGGCCCCGGCCGCGCATCGGTTGTTCATCCGGAAGGCCCGTACGCGACCGTTGGGTTCGACCCGAATGGCCCGGGTGTTCTGGGCCCCGATGTCCAGGACCGTTCGCGTGGCCGGATATAAGTACACGGCCCCCCGGGCATGGCAGGTGATGTCGGTGATCTGGACGTCCCGGAAGGGGACCTGGTAGCGGCCCCACCCCGTGCTGGCAATGTAGATCAAGCCGGCACGCGTGAGGCCAGCCGCCCGGAGAGCCGCCGTCAGCGCCCGCTCGGCCGCCTGGCTCAGGAAGGCGCCCGTCGTCTCGATGGCCTGGCCGACGATGCGGCCGTCGGCGTCCAAGATGACACATTTGGTCGTTCGTGACCCCACGTCGATGCCGGCGACGTACTGCATGGCGACCCCTTTCGGGCAACACGGCAATAGGACAGTTCGGCAATAAGGTCGGGCTTTGAACCGGATTATCCCTCTATTGCCGTACTGCCTTACCGCCCCTTTTATCCATCCGCCGTGGCCCACGCGGCGGACCGATGGGCGACCATCGCCCGCTCCCACGCCAAGAGGGCCGCCCCGATGGCACCCATGAAATGGGACTCGGGGCTGACGTTCAGCTTCCGGCCCAGGATTTCCTCCAGGGCCCGGACCATCCCGATGTTGCGGGAGACGCCGCCCGTGAAGGTGATCTCGTCCTCGATGCCGACCCGCCGCAGGAGACCGACGGCCCGCGTGGCAATACTGTGATGGACCCCTCGCAGGATGTCCTCCCGCCGGCGGCCCCAGGCGAGATGGGAGAGGATCTCGCTCTCGACGAAGACGGTGCATACGTTCGTCATCTTGACGGGTCGCTCCGACTGCAGGGAGATCGGCCCGATTTCGTCCAGCGTCAGCCCCATGACCTCGGCGGCGGCCTCTAGAAAGCGGCCCGTCCCGGCGGCGCACTTGTCGTTCATGCAAAAGTCCAAAACTTCCCCCCGGGCGTCGACTCGGATGGCCTTCGTGTCCTGGCCCCCCATGTCCAGGACCGTCCGCGTGCCGGGAAACACAAAGACGGCCCCCTTCGCATGGCAACTGATTTCGGTGACCTGCATGTGGCCGAAGGTGACCTTATAGCGGCCGTAGCCTGTGCCGACGACGTAAACGACCTCGTCGGGGTGGAGGCCGGCCTCTTGAAGGGCGGCCTGAAACGCCCGCTCGGCAGCCTTCACGATGTGGGCCCCCGTCTTGATGAGGGCCCGGGCGACGATCCGCCGGTGCATGTCCAGGATGACGGCCTTCGTTTGCGTCGAGCCGACGTCTACGCCGGCAACGTACATGAATGTCCTCTCCCGCCTATGAACGGCAGTGGGCGGTAGGGCAACGGGGCAGTCGGGCAGTAAGGCGATACGGCAGTACGGCAATACGGCAATGATGGATTACTCGTCACTCGTTACCCGTTACTCGTTACTCGTCCCCCCGTCGATATTCCTACGACCCGCCGGTGTTCCAGAGCCTCAAAGAAGGCATCGATCCGGTTCCGAAGCTGAGCCTTTTGGAAGTACCGGGGGTCGACCAGGTCCGACTCGATAAACAGCGTCGGGATATCCAGTTCCTTTACGAAGGCCTCCCGAAAGTCGGCCTCCCCGGCGGCAAAGGACTTACAGCTCTTAACCGAATGGATGACAAATCCGTCCGCCCGAAAGCGTCGGTAGTAGTCCAGGAGCAAACGCCGACGGTGGTCCAGGCTCCAGTTGACATAACAGTGCATGGCATACTCGGCGACGCTCTCCAGGGGGCGGGCCGGGTCGTGACGGACCCCGGCCGCATCCCAGAGGCCCCCGACCTTCGTATAGGTCGAGGCGACCGTGACGGCCCCCCAGGCCTTGAACATGTCCCAGAAATCCCGCAGGTACGGCCAGGGCGGCGGACCCTCGACGACGACCCGGAACCGCTCCTCGGGGACCGGCCCCAGGCCGAGTTCCATGCGCTCTTGAATTTCCCGGCGGACCCCCTCGTAGTAGTCCACCGTCTCGGGCAGGCCCCGCAGGATATAGATGGGCGCCATGAAGTAGACGGCCTCGAAGTAAGCGTCGAAGGGGGCCGGCACGTGACGGGCCATCTCGAGGACCTCGACCCACAGGTCCTCCGCCTGCCGAGCATTAGCCAAGAGGGTTCGGAAGCGGCCCTCGTCGAAGGCCCGGCCCGTGAGACGCTCACAGAATTCGATGAACTCCTGGAGCTGACCGACGACGTACTCGACGTCGGTGGGAAGGACCGTCTCCGTCCGCACGTAGGGCACGTCCAGGACGTAGAGCGGGACCTGATATCCCAGGGCCAGGGCCTCAAACCACTTGATGTAAACCCGACAGCCGGCGTAGTTACACACCAGGAGCGTCGGTCGAGGCAGGCGCCCCATCGGCGAACGATTCCCCGAGAGGAAGAGACCGATGTCGTTCTTCACGTACCCGCAGACGTCTTGGGAGTACCCGAGGTCCTCGGCCCGCAGGATATAGTCGGCCGAAACTTGTCGAATGGCGCAGTTTAGGGCCGTCACCTCGGGAAAGGCGACCTCGAAACCCATAGCCCGGAGGACTTCCTCGACGGCCCCGGAAATGAAGAGGTACGCCACGGGTTGGCCCGTCTCGGGGGCCGCCTCCAGACGCCGCCACCACGCTTGGAGGAGCTCCTTCTGGCGCTGACGTCCAAAGCCCTGGTACCGGGCCGACCGGCCGGCCGCTTCCGTCGCCATCGCCGCCTCCCAAGGGTCGGGCGCCCCTACGTGTAAAAGAGGATAGACTCTACAAAAGTCTCGACCTGATTTTGGATGACTTCGAAAGTCGTCATCTTCTCCTCAAACTCCAAGACCAGATAGGGCACGCCCGCCTTTTCCAAGTGCTCCTTCAAGACGACATAGTCGAACTGGGCCGGGTCGCAAAACTTGGCGTACGCGAAGATGACGCCGTCGACCCGCAGACGACGGACCCGGTCGAGGAACGTTTCGACCCGTCGGGTCGGACCTTCGTAGCGAACGGCCGTGCTCCGCCCCGACCGCAGGTAGGCGACGGCCAAGGCCTCCAGGGGGTCCCCGCCACGGGGTACGGTCGTCTCCAGGAACCGCCGACCGAGCAGGAGGTCATCGTCCAGGATGGCGCAACCGGCCTCTTCGAGGACCCACAGGAAGTCCAGGGGCGGCTGTTCGCAGAAGCTTCCCTCGAGGAGGACACGGACGCGGTCTCGCCGGCGGTGGATGGTGCGGGCCTGGATATCGCCGAGAGCCTCGGTCAGGAGACGGTTGTGCTCCTCTACGGGGACCTGGGCCCCGGCCCGGACCAGGACGTAGGCCTCGCACGTCGATAGCCGGTCCGGTTCCTCGGCCTTGATGCGGTAGAGGGTCTGGATAAGGCGCCGGTTCTCTTCGTACAACTCGATGGACCGCCACAGGGCTTCCGACGAGACCGGTCGCCCCGTCAAGGCCTCCAGGCCCTGGACGAGCCGCCGGAGTTCGGCGACCATGTAGGGAACGGCGTGGCGGGACTCGGGGTTCTCCGGCAAGTGGATGTAAAAGACCCACTGCCGCGGGAAGTTTCGGGCCCAGACGCCCGAGAGGTTTCGGGCCACGTCGCAAATGGAGGGGAACACCATCCCGTCCAGGGTTTCCAAGTACCCCCGGAGACCCAGCTCGAGGGTCGAACGGGCGATGGAGCAGATAAAAGACTGCATGCGGGCGTCGGCGTGCTCGATATCGATCAGGGTCCCGCCTCCGTAAAGGGCGACGGGCAAAGCCCCGGCGGCATGGATGATTTCTGTCGGGACCCACACCGGGAAGGTCCCGATGACCTTGCCGTCGGGATGCCGGTCCCGCCAGCGCCGGACTTCTCCAAAGGAAAGGTCCGACCACCGGTCTGCCCAGTCCTCGAAGGGAAATCGTCCGCCCATCGGTCTCGAGCTCTCCCGGCATCTCCTGAAAAGCAAATCTTGTGCCGCAGGCTGGGTCCCGGATGGGGATACCCCGTAGGGTCGTAGTCGGCGGGGTCCGGAGTACGGTACGCTTTTTGTTTGAGTAACTGCACCCGTCTACGGAATGGGGTAGGGGTGCCAGGTACCGGGTACCTAGGGCCTGGTACCTGATACCCGGTACCCGATTAGCGCCGGGTGCCGGATACCGAACACCGAGGACCGAGCCAGAAACGCGCCCATCGGGTATGCATCCACATCTTGACAGGGCAGGAGGTCAGCCATGCGGGAGCTGGTCGGAAGTCCGCCGGAGGCCTTCGACTTTCGGGAAATCCGGTATATCAAGCAGGACGGTGTGGCGACCGTCACCATCGACCGGCCCCACGTTTACAATGCGTATTCGACCCGGACGCTTCAGGAGATGATCCGGGCCTTTCAGGACGCCGCTTGGGACGATGCCGTCGCCGTCGTCGTCCTGACGGGGGCCGGCGACCGAGCCTTCTGCACGGGCGGGGACGTGCGAGAATACGCCGAAAAGTACGTCGCCTACCCCCGGGACTACTGGAAGTACATGGGCCTGTTCATCCAGGCCCACGACCTGCTTCGAAACATCGGAAAACCTACCATCGCCCGCATCAACGGCATCGTCGCCGGCGGCGGCAACGAGTTCAACATGGCCTGCGACCTGGCCGTGATGGCCGCCCACGCCTATATCCGTCAGGTCGGGACCCGGGTCGGCTCGGTCGCCTGCGGAGGAGCCACCCAGTGGCTTCCCATCCTGGTCGGTGACCGGCGGGCTCGGGAGATCTTGTACCTCTGCGAGGAGATTCCTCCCAAGCAGTGCCTTGAATGGGGCCTCGTCAACCGGGTCGTCCCGTCGGTCCGGCATCGGGCGACCGGCGAGTGGCTCGACCCCTGGGACTGGGAGGCTCACCGACGGGCCCTGCAGGACCCCGCCTACGTCGTCGACCTGTCCCTCTTGGACGCCGCCGTCGCCGAGATGGCCGAGAAGCTCAAGGACAAGTTCCCCGAGTGCCTGCGGTATACCCAACGACAGGTCAACTTCTGGAAGGACCTGGCCTGGCACATGACGGTCGGTCACGGGCAGGAGTGGCTGGCCCTCCACTATGCCTGCTGGGAGCCCCTCGAAGGGATGGGTGCCTTTGTCGAAAAGCGGAGCCCCGAGTACCGGAAGCTCCGGCAGGAGGCCGCCGAGGGCCGCTGGAGCGAGTTCCCCTGGGGACCCTACACGGGGACTTGTCCCCACTGTGGGGCCCGCTGGCTTCCGGCCCGCTTCCAGTTCTGCGGAGCTTGCGGTCGACCCCTCGGACCCGATGATTCGAAGGGGCGAAGGGATGAAGGGACGGAGTGACGAGTGACGAGTAACGAGTGACGGGGGACGAGTAATAATTCATTGCCCTACTCATTACAGATATTGGCCCGCATCGACCCGAAGGACCTCGCCGGTGATGCAACGGGCCCAGTCGGAGGCCAGGAAGAGGACGGCGGCGGCCACGTCGTCCGGCTCGGGAAGGAATCCCAGGATGGCTTCCCGACGGGCTTCCTCCAAGACTTTCTCGGGAAGCGTCTGGGTCATGGGCGTTATCACCATGCCGGGGGCAATCGCGTTGACCGTGACCCCAAAGGCGGCGACTTCTCGGGCCAGGGCCTTCATGAAACCGAGGAGGCCGGCTTTGGACGCCGCATAGTTCCCTTGGCCGAACTTGCCCCGCAGGGCATTGATAGAACTGATGTGGATGATACGGCCCCACTTCTGAGCCCGCATCAGGGGGATGACGGCCCGACTGCACAGGAACGCCCCTGTCAGGTTGACCTCGATGACCCGGCGCCAGTCTTCCAGACTCATCTTCCACGTCACGGCGTCGGCCCGGATCCCAGCGTTGTTGACCAAGACGTGGACCGTTCCATAGCGTCGGACGACCTCCTGGACAAAGGCCTCGACCGCTATGGGGTCGGTCACGTCCGCTTCTCGGTGGTAGGTCGGATACCCGTGAGCCTCCAGCCATTCAGCCTGTTCGGCTTCGCCCATTGGGTCGCCCCAGTGATTCCAGACGACCGTCGCCCCTGCCTGGGCAAAGCGCCGGACCATCGCCCGGCCCAAGCCCGACGATCCGCCGGTGACCCAAACGATGCGTCCGTCCATGCGGATTTCCACGAAAAGCCTCCGATACAAAGGGAAGTGACGGAGTGACGACGTGATGAATTCGGTAGTGCCCAAGCCTAACCGATGATGGAGTTCACCGCCGATTCCACGGGTCCCCTACACGTCGGATCATAGCTCTACGGCTAAAAGACAACGGCTTATTCAGCGGCAGTACAGCAATCGGGCAATACGGCAGTAGGACAATGAATTATTACTCGTCACTTGTTACCCGTTACTCGTCACTTCGTCACTCGTTACTCCATCCTGAAGTCGGGCCCTGGCCGCCAGAGACTGAAACCGAAGCCGATAGAAGTCGGCTCCCCGGTCGCGGACCCGGTGGGGCCGAAGTCGCCAGGCAAAGTACGGTCGGGCCAGCCAGGCCAGGAGTCGATTCTTCCAACGGTACCATCGGATATCCCACCGACGCCGGTCGACGAGGTAAAAGGCATCCGTCGGTAGAAAGACGAGGCTGACCTCGATGTGAGGGGCGATGCCGATAGGAATGCCCTTTCGACGGCAGGCCTCCAGCATGTAGCGGTGAACGACGATCATGTCTTCCAAGGCCGGGGGCGGCCAGTCCTCCATCTCGGCCCCGATGAGGGGCCGGAAGACGCACACCGTCGGAAAAGCTCCCACGTCCGTGATGTAATCGATGGCCCGCAGGGTCGCCTCGATAGGCTCAACGCCGGCGATGATCTCGCCCGAGACCCGGCCCTTTCCCATCTTGCGGCTCGTGTATTCCATCGCCCGAAAGAAGGCCGTTTGACCCAACGTTCGGTCCTTGCCGGGACAGATCCGACGAAACCATTCGGGATCGTAGAATTCAAAGCAAAAGGAGAAATGGTCTACGCCCAGGTCGATGAGCCAGTCGTAGCGCCACAACTCCCGGGCCGGCACCATCTGGACGCCGATGATGAGACCGACCCGCTCCCGAACTGCCTTGACGTAAGGGGCCACCATCTCGAGGTCTCGGTCCCCGCCCTGGAAGCCGCTGTTGAAGTGGACGAACGTCACACCGGACTCTTCCTTGGCTCGTTGGCAGGTCTCGACCACGTCCTCGACCGTCTTTTCCAGGGCCTCCGAGACGCCGACGTTTTCCCCCGTCGTGCAGAACTTACAGGCGAGGTGCGGGGAACGCCAATAGCCGCAGGGTGGGCCTACATAGATCCCCAGGTACGTCCCCTGGAGCACGCCGATGTCCATCATCCGCTTGCCCGTAGACGTGCGCGCTTCATACCACCGGGGTGCCGGCGGTAGGATGACGGGATAAACCGCCCCATTCCGTTCATCCTCGATGAAAAAGCCCGTAGCACCCCGCCGCAGGACCAGGGGGGACCGGCGGGCAAAGGCCTCGACGACCGGGGCGTTGACCCAGAGGTCCTTCAGGTCACCCGGGATGATCAGCTCGAGACCCGAACCCAAGCCAGCCCGCGTTCGGACGATGGGTCGGCCCGCCTCGTCGGACAAAGCCCCAGGCTCGATGCGGAGTCCCCGGCAGAAGAGCTCCAGCTTCAGCTCCCCGGGATTCCGTCGCGGCGTCTCCGCCCGGGACAGGTCCATAGAAACCTCTGGATAGAGAAGTCACCCCCGATCGGAGGGGCTCCACTCATGGGCGGACGGGGCCGACGAGGCCTGACGCGAGGCCTGCTCGAGCTTGAACCGGAAATCGGCCGGGAAGTGGTGGAGGCGGATGATGGGTTCGTCGGCCAGCAAGGCGGCGTGGCGGACGGCGTTGCGGAGTTCCCGGACGTTGCCGGGCCAGGAGTAGCACAGGAGCCGTTCCAGGGCCTCGGGGGCGATCTCGGCATCGGGCCGGACTTCCCGAGCAAAGTGGAGGGCCAACACGGGGACCTCCTCCAGACGCTCCCGCAGGGGCGGGACGCTCAAGACAAAGACCCCGATGCGGTAGAACAGGTCGTCTCGGAAGGTCCCCGCCTGTCGGGCCGCCGTCAGGTCCTTGTTGGTCGCCGCCACCAGACGGAAGTCGACCCGGACCGGCTCCCGGGCCCCCAGGGGCAGGACCTCGTGGGTCTCCAGGACCCGCAGGAGCTTGACCTGCACGGCCAGGGGCAGGTCGCCCACCTCGTCCAGGAAGACCGTCCCGCCCCGGACGGCCTCAAACAAGCCCTCCTTGTCGGCCCGGGCGTCCGTGAAGGCGCCCCGCCGGTAGCCAAACAGCTCGCTCTCGATGAGGCTCTCGGGCAGGGCCGTACAGTTCAGGGGCAGGAAGGGTCGACCCGCCCGGGGCGAGTGGTCGTGAATCCACCGGGCCAGCAGGTCCTTGCCCGTGCCCGTCTCCCCCAACAGCAGGACCGGCTCGTCGGTGGCCGCCACCCGCTCGGCCCGCCGAAGCAAATCCCGCATCACCTCCGAAGCCACCACCAGCACGAGGGCCCTCTCCTGGGTCGGGGATCCGTTTCACGACGCTACCCTGAAGAAGGGCAACCTTCATGCCAGAGGGGATCGGCAATGCGGCAATGGGCAACACGGCAGTACGGCAATTCGGCAACACGGCAGTACGGCTATGATTCGAGTACCTGGCGCTACGGATGGCTTGGATCGGTAGCGTCTCAGCAAATGAGTCCAATAGGGCTGTTCGGCAACGGGCAATACGGCAGTATGGCAATGATAGATAACTCGTTACCCGTCACTTCGATCATGGGTGGCCGCCAATACCGCCCGACCTCTTCGAGCAGACCCCTACGCCCTTGGATAACACGAAGTTCCATCACAGAGCGCCGCCCTGCCCGATTGCCTTATTGCCTGATACCCCTACCCGATCCAGCAGTCCTTGCCCCAAAATTGAGACTTTTGCGGCCTTGCATCGTCTCAAAAATGAGACGCCTCAGGGGGACCGATAGATGAGGACTTTTGGGAGGACCGCCCGGAGGACCCCGGACAAGCCGTCTCATAAATGGAACAAGCCTTGCGGGTCGAGCATGCGCTGTCGAGTCGTGGGCTACAGACAACCCCGGATGCGAACGCAGTGAGTGACGAGTGCTCTGCTAAGATTTGAGATGGGGGAATTGGGCACGGGTGCCAGGTACCAGGTAATCCGAATCCTGGCCGTTTCTATCCTGCATCATGCATCCTGTATCCTGCATCCATACAAAGCACGAGTAACGAGTGACGGGTAATAACTCACTGCCCTATTGCCGAACTGCCGTCCGTTAAGATGAACGCGACCGGACGGGTCGGGCCGACCGGCGGAGCTTGCGATAGAACGAACTCCGGGCGATGCCCAGTCGTTTCAAGGCCTCTTGGACGTTTCCCCCTGTCGTCTTCAAGTAACGCTCCAGGAGGTGCCGCTCAAAGCACTGGACCTTCTCTCGCAGGCTCCCCGAGGCCAGGACTTCGGGAAATTCACATCCCTGCTGAATCCATTCCGGGAAGTGGTGGAGGCGGATGATGGGTTCGTCGGCCAGCAAGGCGGCGTGGCGGACGGCGTTGCGGAGTTCCCGGACGTTGCCGGGCCAGGAGTAGCACAGGAGCCGTTCCAGGGCCTCGGGGGCGATCTCGGCATCGGGCCGGACTTCCCGAGCAAAGTGGAGGGCCAACACGGGGACCTCCTCCAGACGCTCCCGCAGGGGCGGGACGCTCAAGACAAAGACCCCGATGCGGTAGAACAGGTCGTCTCGGAAGGTCCCCGCCTGTCGGGCCGCCGTCAGGTCCTTGTTGGTCGCCGCCACCAGACGGAAGTCGACCCGGACCGGCTCCCGGGCCCCCAGGGGCAGGACCTCGTGGGTCTCCAGGACCCGCAGGAGCTTGACCTGCACGGCCAGGGGCAGGTCGCCCACCTCGTCCAGGAAGACCGTCCCGCCCCGGACGGCCTCAAACAAGCCCTCCTTGTCGGCCCGGGCGTCCGTGAAGGCGCCCCGCCGGTAGCCAAACAGCTCGCTCTCGATGAGGCTCTCGGGCAGGGCCGTACAGTTCAGGGGCAGGAAGGGTCGACCCGCCCGGGGCGAGTGGTCGTGAATCCACCGGGCCAGCAGGTCCTTGCCCGTGCCCGTCTCCCCCAACAGCAGGACCGGCTCGTCGGTGGCCGCCACCCGCTCGGCCCGCCGAAGCAAATCCCGCATCACCTCCGAAGCCACCACCA
>Ga0197143_1000317_pt1 | contig 56688 bp, 55 predicted proteins | sample GBS70_MetaG_FD_148603 | JGI IMG/M metagenome (GOLD analysis project Ga0197143, IMG submission 148603) | Sediment microbial communities from Great Boiling Springs, Gerlach, Nevada, United States - GBS 70_MetaG | ecosystem: Environmental > Aquatic > Thermal springs > Hot (42-90C) > Sediment... | reverse complement strand
CCGGCAGATCCGTCCCCCTCAGCATCTCCTCCACCGCCCGGACCGTCGGCGGCACCACCGGAAACCCGTCCGTCCACCCCATCCGGTAGAAGTACCGGTTCACCTCCTCCAATGTCCCGCGGTACACCACGCCGCGGGCTTCCCCGGGCTTCCACGCGGCCACGCGCGCAAGCGCTTCCTCCCACTCCTCTTCCCCGAGGGGTACCGTCAGGGCCCGGATCACTTCCTCGATGACCTCCGCCACCCCCCGCTCAATGGACTCCCCATCCGTCGCCTCGCACGGCACCCGCTCCAGCACCGTCCGCAGTGCCGGATTTCCCTTCACCACCGCCGCGGACCGCGCATCCGCCCCAAACCCCACGTTGCACAGGGCCACGGCGGGCTTGCCGAGTTTTTCAACCTCCACGAGGTTGTACACCAAGTACTTGGTGCACGACCCTCAGTCGCCCACCGCCCCGATGACCCCGTCTACCTCCCCCACCCACCGCCGGAGCGCCTCCAACTCCTCCCCCCACAGCTCCCGGTTGTGGGGGTGGTGGAAGCGGGAAAAGCGCAATCCTGGGATCCGAGCCCCAAGCTCCCGTTCCACCGCCTCGAGGATCCGGGGCGCTGCCCGCTTGTTGTTCACAAACAGGCCGATCACTCGGCCCTCCAGTCGTCCCAGGCGAGGCGCGATCCGCCGTGGCTCCGGGAGCTCCGCCTCCCCCACGGGGCTGAGCACCTCATAGCGATCCGTCATCTCTTCACCTCCTCTATGGATACACCTCGAAGATCCCCGCAGCTCCCATCCCTCCGCCCACGCACATGGTGACCATCCCGAACCCCCCGCCCCGAGCCCGCAGCTCGTAAATGAGTTGCGCGGTGAGCTTCGCGCCGGTGGCCCCCAAGGGGTGCCCCAGGGCGATCGCGCCTCCGTTCACGTTCACCTTCTCTTCCGGCATCTCGAGCTCCTTGAGCACCGCGAGCACCTGGGCGGCAAAGGCCTCGTTGAACTCGATGAGCTGCAGGTCCTCCATGCGCAGACCTGCAAGCCGCAGGGCCTTGGGGACCGCTCGCACGGGCCCCACCCCCATGACATCCGGATCCACTCCCCCCGTGGCGAAGCTCACGAACCGGGCGAGGGGACGAAGCCCTAGGTCTTCCGCCTTCGACCGGCTCATCACCACCACCGCGGCGGCGCCGTCGGAGAAGGGGCTGGAGTTGCCCGCGGTGACGGTCCCACCCTCCTTGAAGGCGGGCCGGAGAGCCGCGAGCTTCTCGAGGCTCGTGTCCGGCCGCACCGTCTCGTCTCGGTTGAAGTCGAATTCCTCCACCTCCCCTTTCGAGGTGAGGCGCCGGACCCGAACCGGCACGATCTGCTCCGTGAACTTCCCGGCTGCCCACGCCTCTGCCGCCAGCCGATGACTGCGGTAGGCCCACCGATCCTGTTCTTCCCGGGAGATCCCCCAGCGCTCCGCCACTCGCTCCGCGGTCAGGCCCATGCCGATGTACGTCTCCGTCATCTCCGGGTGGTAGCGGGGATGGTATCCGGAAGCGGGGATGCGGCTCATCATGTCCACGCCGCCCGCCAGAACCGCTTCCGCCATGCCGGAAAGGATGGCCTGGGCCGCGAGGGCGATGGCCTGCAGCCCACTGGAGCAGAACCGGTTCAAGGTCATGCCCGTGACCTCCACGGGGAATCCAGCCCGCAGGAGTCCCAACCGCGCCACGTTCTGCCCCTGGCTGGATTCCGGGAACGCGCACCCCCAGACGACGTCGTCGAGGTGTCCGGGGTGAAGGTCAATGCGATCCACCGCGGCCCGCATCACCGCCGCGGAGAGGTCTACGGGGTGCAGGGTGGCCAATGACCCGTCCTTCTTGCCCCGGGCCACGGCCGTCCGCACCGCGCTCACGATCACCGCTTCCCGCATGGTCCCCTCTCAGTTCCGGAGAATTCCTCCCGTCTCCACGTAGTGCACCACCCGATCCTGGGTCTTCGGGGAACGGAGCAGCCGCACGAAGGTGTCCCGCTCCGCCTCCCACATCTCCCGTTCCTCCACCCACCGCGGAGGGCCCTCTCCGCCGGAGAGCAGGGACGCGAGGGCGTAGGCCACCTCCCGGTCCCACTCCGTAGCTTGTCGGGCCTCCCACCGGGCCCACGCGGCGTAGCGCAGGTTCCCCAGGGTCTCGTCCCCCATTCCCCACAGAGGCCCGGGCAGGGGCGGAACATAGCTCCCAGCCAGGGTGAGCACGGTCGCCTTCGCCAGCGCCATCATCCGGTCTCGGCTGAGGGTCACCGCGTCGCAGGGGCGCAGCAGTCCCAAGCGCCGGGCCTCCTGCGCGCTGCGGGTGGTGGGGGCCGAGAGGAGCAGGCGGAAGGCCCGGTGCGCGGCCTCGTGCAGGTCTGCTCCGGCCTCCGGCTTGAGCTCCCCGGCCACCCCATAGGGGAGCAGATCCTCCGTGAACCGTCGGAGCAGGAAGGTGGGGACACCGATCGGGAGGAATCCCAGCGCGTACTCCATCAGGGCCGCCTGCAGATCCGCGTGGGCCACCACCCGATCCGCGGCGAGCATCAGTGCGATCCCGGGTCCTGCAACCCGGCCCGCGGCACAGGTCACCACGGGGACCGCACAGTCCCGGATCCGCACGCATACCTCCTGGATCCGCCCCACCCAGGCCCGGAGGGATTCCTCGTCCTCCTCACGGACCCGGTCGAGGATCCACCGGTAATCCCAATCCGCGGGGAGCCGCCGGGGGTCCTCCGTGCTGATGACGATTCCCTCCCACCTCCCCGTCTCCGCCTCCTCCACGGCCCGGTGCAATCCCTCCAGCGCCTGGGGCGTCAGGGAACCTGAGGGACTGCGAAGGTCCACAGCCAGGACCCCGTCTCCCAGATCCACCAGGCGGACCTCCGGAGCGTGGCTCCACACGGTGGGCGCTTGCCGCAGGGAGATCACCCCTTCCAGTCGGGGGAGGGGGCGATACTCCCCGGAGAAGTCCAAATAGGTCCCGTCCCCGTAGAATCCGCGTTGGGCACGGGTGAGGAGTTCCGGAACCTCTAGGCCCAGCTCTGCAAATCCTTCTTGGAGGGCCTGCCGCCCGAGGGCGTCCATCTGCCGGAACGGGCCCAGTTCCCAGCCGAATCCCCACTCCAGGGCACGGTCCACGGAGACCAGGTCATGGGCCACCTCTTCCGCTCGCATGAGGGCGAAGTGGTAGGTGCGCAGGAGCAGCTTGCGTACGTACCTCCCGTATCGGTCCGGAAGCTGCATGGCGGCCCGGAGCCGTTCGGGGAAGGGGAGGGCCTCCACCTCTGCGAGTCCAGGGATCTCCGGAGACCGCTGGGGACGGTAGGTCCCCGTCGCGTAGTCCCACGTGAGGAGCGCCTCTCCCTCCCGAAGGAAGAACCCGCCTCCCGTCTTCTCTCCCAGCCGCCCCTTCCGGTGAAGCTGGTGCACCCAATCCGGAAGGCGGTAGTCGTCGCCGGTGTTCTCCTGGAGGGAGCGGGTGCCGAGGACGAGGATGTCGAGGCCGGTGAGGTCCACGGTGCGGTACGTGGCGGAGCGGGGTCGTCCCAGAAAAGGCCCGGTCAGCCGATCCACCTCTTCCAGGGTGAGCCCTTCCTCCTCCGTGATCCGGATGGCCTGCACGAGTCCGTAGATGCCGATGCGGTTGGCCACGAATCCCGGGCGGTCCTTCGCCACGATCACCCGGCGGCCCAGCACGCGCTCCGTGAATTTCCGCATGCGCTGGACCACTTCTGGATCCGTGTCCGGGCCGGGCACCAGCTCCAACAGGAGGAGGGCCCGAGGGGGGTTGAAGAAGTGGGTGCCCAGGAACCGACGCCGGAAGGCCTCCGGCCGCCCCTCCGTCAGGATCCGCATGGGAATGGTAGACGTGTTGGAGGAGACGACGGCGCCCGGGGAGATGACGGACTCCAACTGCGCGAACAGGGCCCGTTTCGGCTCCACCTCCTCCACCACAGCCTCCACCACCCAGTCGCACTCCCGCAGCCAGTGGAGGTGGTCTCGCACGTTGCCCACGGTGACCCACCGGGCGGCCTCCGGATCGTAGAACGCCCGGGACTTCAGGGCCCGCTCCACCCCCCGCTTGGCCAGGGCGTCGGGGTCCCCTTCCGAGGGAAGGTCCAACAGGACCACCGGGATCCCCGCGGACGCCACCAGGGCCGCGATGCTGCTTCCCATCGCCCCTGCCCCCACGACGCCCACCTTGCGGATGCTCATCCGCCCCTCCTTCCGTCAAGATTCTGGCCACTTCCAGTCCTTGAATTGCTCCCGCAGCACCAGCTTGGCGAGCTTCCCCGTAGACGTCTTCGGGATTTCCTTCGTGAACACGAAGGCATCCGGCAGCCACCACTTCGCGAACTTAGGCCGCAGGTACTCGCGGAGCTCCTCCTCCGTCACCGTCTCCCCTTCCCGCGGCACCACCACCGCCAGCGGCCGCTCCATCCACTTTGGGTGCGGCACCGCGATCACCGCGGCCTCCTTCACCTTGGGGTAGGTCATGAGGGCGTTCTCCAGATCCACGGAGCTGATCCACTCGCCCCCGGACTTGATGAGGTCCTTGGTGCGGTCCACGATCTTGATGAAGCCTTCCGCGTCCCAGACGGCCACGTCTCCCGTGCGGAACCAGCCGTCGGGGGTCCAGGCCTCCGGAGCCTCTCCGCGGAAGTAGCTCCCCGCCACCCACGGTCCTCGAACCTGCAGCTCCCCCATGGTCCGATCGTCCGGCGGCACCTCCCCTTCGGGCCCCACGATGCGGGCTTCCAGAAGGGGGACCGGCATGCCCTGCTTGAGCTGCATGGCGACCTGCTGCTCCTCCGGCCAGGTCTCCATGTAGGGCTTGAGGTGGCTCTGGATCCCGATGAGGACCTCCGTCATCCCCCATCCGTGGATGAGGCGAATGCCCGCCCGCTTCATGCGCCGCAGCAGGGACTCCGGCGGCGCACTCCCTCCCACCGCCACCCGCAGCTCGCGGCGGAGGGGGTACTTCTCGGGGCTGCGTTCCAGGGCATCCAGGATCCCGAGCCAGACTGTGGGGACCCCGCCGGAGAAGGTCGCCCCTTCCGAGGAGATGAGCTCCAGGACGCTCTCCGGGTCCAGGTGTGGGCCCGGCAGCACCAGGCGCGCGCCGGCAAGGGGCGCGGAAAAGGGCAGGACCCAGCCGGCCACGTGGAACATGGGGACCACCGCGAGGATGGTGTCCCGCCGAGAGACCGCGAACGTATCCGCCAACATGGTGGCCATGGCCGCGAGCACCATGGCCCGGTGAGAGTACAGGGCCCCCTTCGGGCGTCCCGTGGTCCCCGAGGTGTAGCACATCATGGCGGGGGTGTCCTCGGGGAGGTCCGGATAGGGGAAGGGCTCAAAGGGACCTTTGACCAGCTCCTCGTAGCTCTCGTACGGCTCGGGAACGGATTCGCCCGAGAAAGGAATCACGAAGACCCGTTCCAGCCGCACTTCCTGTTTAAATTGCTCGAACAGGGGGAGCAGGACGTCGTCCACAATCAGGAAACGGTCCTCCGCGTGATTGACGATGTACGCGAGGTCGCTCGGATGCAGGCGCAGGTTGAGGGTGTGCAGGATGGCTCCTGTGATGGGAATGCCCAGGTAGCACTCCATGTGCATCGAATGGTTCCAACACAGGGTGGCCACCCGATCCCCGGGCCGAATGCCGAGTCGGGTCAGGGCGCGGGCAAGGGCGTGCGCGCGCCGGTACAGATCCGCATAGGTAGTCCGGTGCAGGGACCGGTCCGGACGGCGCGTCACCACGTCCACATGTCCCCAGTACCGGATCATCCGTTCCAGCACCCGGGAGAGGGTCAAAGGATACGTCAAGGTCGCCCGCCACTCCGACACCATCTGCATTCTCGGTCACCTCCGCTCTCGGGTCCCCAGTTTACCCTCACCACCTCCCGGGCCGCAATGCGAGCCACGGGCGTCCGAAGATCCACGGCCGCTTAGAGGTCCCGCCCCAGGTACGCTCCGTCCCGCTCCAGGCGTTCCTGGAGCCGGGCCACGGGCAGACGTCGGACGGGGGTGCGCAGCTGGAGGGCGAGAGCCGCTGCGGTCCCCGCCGCTTGACCCATCACGAAGCAGGGACCGGAGACCCGGGCGGAGGACTGTCCCCCGTGGGTCATGGAGGCGCACCGCCCCGCCACCAGGAGGTTCTCCACCTTCTGAGGGACCAAGATGCGGTAGGGAAGGTGGTGGAAGCCCCGACTATCGGGGATGGGCGGCCACCGGAGCACCACGTCCCCTTGCACGTGTTCTTCCACGGGCCATCCGTTCACCCCGATGGTGTCCTCGAAGCTCGCACAGCTGAGGACGTCCTCCTCCGTCAGCTGGTACTCCCCCAGAATGCGCCGCGTCTCCCGGATCCCGATCTGGGGGGGGAGGTCTACGATGTAGGCGTTCTCGAACCCTGGAAGATGCTCCCGGAGGAACGTGAAGATCTCCCATACTTGGCGTCGTCCCTCCACCTCCCCGTACGTCAGCTGCTCCACGTCCGTTCCATCTACCGCGCGGCCGTCCGGAAGCCTGATCTGGGTTACGTTCGCTCGCCATTCCAGGGGGTTGCGCTGGGGACGCAGGATTGGGGCCCGGCGCGGGAATCTCCTCCCCGGCCGCTCCACCTCCTCCATGATTCGAGGAAGCAGCTCCCACGCCGGTCCCGCCCGCTCCGGGTTCACCCCGTTGAGCCGAAACATGGTGGTCGGATACAACAGGTTGCCCTGGCCGTCTCCTTTCTCGTACGGCACCCCCGCCCATGCCGCGAGGTCTGCGTCCCCGGAGCAGTCAACGAACACTTGTCCGCGCAGGGCGAACCGTCCTGACTTCGTCTCTACCAGTAGGGCCGCGATTTCCCGTTCGGAGGCCATCACCACGCCCACGCCCAACGTGTGGAAGAGAAGCTTCGCGCCCGAACTCAATACGAGGTCGTCCGCAGCGATCTTGTACGCCGCGGTGTCGTAGGCCTGTGCCATGATCCGGCCCCCCAAGGAGAGGTGTGGGGCGTTGAGGCCTCCCAAGCGCTCCATCCGGTCCAGCAGATCGTCCACCACCCCGTGTACCACCTGCCGGTGTTCCCCGTAGACGTTGGCGTGGAGGCCCGCGAAGGTGGTCACTCCCGCTGCGGTCCCCATTCCGCCCAGAAACCCGTACCGCTCCACGAGCACCACGGAGCAGCCGCAGCGAGCCGCGGCGGTGGCGGCGGCGATCCCTGCGGGACCGCCGCCCAGCACCACTACCTCGAACTCTCCGTAGACGGGCACCCTCCGGGCTTCCTCCAAAAGGTAGGAGCGTCCCGCGGACTCGGTGCCTCCCTGAATCCTCATCTGGCCGGCCCTCTCCTGCCTCGACCTACGGCCGCGCCTTCCACGCCTTCGCCGGTTCCCAGTAGGGCCATGTGGCCTTGGTGAGGTGCCCCGTGTCCCGGACCTCCGGCCGTGCGATGTACGCCCGCATGCTGAGGTAGACGGGGATCACCGTGAGGTCCTGGAGCAGCACCCGATGCATCTGCTGCACCTTATGCCGTTGGACCGTCAGCGTGGAGGCGGAGTCCTCCACGAGCCGGTCCAGCCCCTCCGGCCGCCGCATGCTCACGAACCCCTCCGGGGAGTTCGTGAAGTAGAAGCGTACATAGTTGTTGAAATTCGGGAAGTAGCCGAAGTAGTGCAGGAGGAGCCCACGCCATCCCTTCCGCTGGTACTCGGCGTACCGCGCGATCTCCGGCGTATCCAGCTCGGTCCGGATCCCGACTTCGCGGAGGTACCGCTGGATCACCACCCCCACTTCCCGAGGCAGGAAGGGAGCGGGCGTTAGGCGGCTGTCAAACCCGTTGGGGAATCCCGCCTGGGCCAGCAGCTCTCTCGCCCGGGCGGGGTTGTAGGTGGGTCCTCGGTAGTCCTGGAGCGCTGCGGGGCTTGCCGGGTGCGCGATCTGGTCCCAGGGTTCCCAGTTCCCGTACCCCAGGGCCCGCGCGATGGCAGCCCGATCCACCGCGTACGCCAGCGCCTCCCGCACCCGGCGGTCGGCAAACGGCGACTCCGGGTTTGCACTGTCGGGAACGATCATGAGGATGCCACTTCCCGGCGGTCCCGTGATGGTCCGGAACTTCCCCGTGCCCCGGAGCTCCGCGATCACCTGGGGATCCCCAAACCCCGCCACGTCCAGCTGCCCCGCGAGCATGGCGGCCTTCAGGGTCTGAACATCCCGGATGAACCGCATCTCCAGGCGATCCACATAGGGCTTCCCTCGATCCCAGTACTGAGCAAACCGCACGTAATCCGCGTACGAGCTCGGGTCATACCGCACGATCCGGAACGGACCCGTGCCCACCGGCTGCCACTGGGCCCGCTCCGGCCCCAACCGCTGGATGGTGGCGGGCGAGGCGATGAGGGCCGCGGATCCCCCCAGAGCGAGGAACACTCCGTTGTCCCACTTCTCCAGGTTCACCCGCACCGTGTACCGGTCCAGCACGTCCACGGACTTGATGTAGCCGGGAAGCCGCCGGACCTTGATGCTTTCCTCCAGGCTGAACTTCACCGCCTCCGCGGTCATCTCCGTGCCGTCGTGAAAGAGCACGCCCCGGCGCAGCCGGAGGACGAGGGCTTTCCGGTCCGGGGCCACCTCCCACCGCTCCGCCAGCCTCGGCGAGACCCGCCCGTACGCATCGACCCACACCAAGGTCTCGTAGACGGGCATGGCGGCGATGATGCCGAACACGGGCATGATCCACGGCACCCCGAAGGGGCCCCCCGGCGGTTCATCCGCAACCCGCAGCACCCCGCCCCGCTGGGGCTGCTCCGCGGGGCCCGCCAGACTCACCCCGATCCCTCGGGCGGCCAGAAGGACCGCCAGGATCACGCCGAAAGCCCATCCTCCCGTCCTTCGCATTCTGTTCACCTCCTGTTCACGAGATAAGGTACACCATCACGTCCGTCTGATCGGGATCCGGCGGGTGACGGTCTGCCAGACGAAGGTGGGGCAGACGGTGGATACCCCGGCGTTTCGGGCTCCCGCCACGATTAACGTAATCGCCTCCGGGGCATGCGCGAACCGCACGAACGCCTCATCCGGCAGCTGGGGATCCAGACCTCCCTCCTTCGCGAGCCGCCGCAACTCCCCCGCCCGGCGCCCGAAGTGCTCCCACAGGAACTCCCGCACCTGCTGTTTGCTCCACCCCGCCTGGGCGATGAGCTGCGCGTGCTCCGGCCCCATCACCACGATGGATCCGTGCCCTCGGGGGGAGGGGAAGTATCCTCCTCCGTAGGACATGGAGTCCGCGATGTTGAGGAGGATGTGCTCGGGATGCTTGGAGTCCCGCTGCTCCACGGGCATGGTCCCCCTCGCCCAGGCCACAGTGACCGTGCTCTCCTGCCCGGCAAATCCCCGCTCCACGTGCAGGGGTTCCCAGGGGCTTTCTTCTTCGTTTTCCGCGATGCAGAAGCTGTACTTCGCCGGGGTTCCCTGGGTGCTCTGGTCGAAGGCGTGGGGGCGGATCCCGAAAGCATTCATGACCACGAGCCGCAGGGCCCGGCCCACGGTGGCGTTGGACCGGTTCCCGGGACTGAAGACGTTGTCCGTGCTGTTGAATCCCAGCACCTGCCGGACGGGCCCGTTCACCACCACCAGCACCGCTTGGCCGGTGGTGCTCTGGAATAACCCACGGCTCACCGGCAGATCTCGGACCGCTTCCAGCATGGCCAGCACCACGGGGAAGTGCTCCGGCCTGCACCCCGCCATCACCGCGTTCGCGGCCGCAAGGCGCACGGTGCACTTCCGCCCCAGGTGCGGCTGATCGAAGACCACTTCCTCCGGGTCCCGGTCCACCTGCTCCAGGAACTCCTCCACGAACTCCTCCGCGGGAGGAACCACCGGCAACCCATCCGTCCACCCTTGCTCATAGCAGTACTCGATGGCCTCCCGGGCTTCCCGAGCCGCCTCCCGGGTCGGTTCCGTCCGCAGTCCTCGACTCATCGTGCGCCCTCCTCCTGCAGCAGCCGCACCACTTCCGGAAGGGCCTGCTCCGCCCGGGCTCTCAACTCCTCGGGGGAGAGACTGCTGATGGGGTGCGGAATGGCCACATACGGATACCCCTCCAGTCCCTGGGCCCGGGCCATGGCGTCCGCGGTGCGTCGGAAGGCATCGGTGATCACCGCGGCAGCCGGAATCCCCCGCTCCTCGAACAGGATGCCGTCGGCCACACTGGCCGCGCTGCAGGACCCTCAGTCTCCGACTCCGGGGATCACGAAATCACACTGCGTCCCGAGCTCCTCCACCAGTTCCGGAGGTGCGGGGAGCGCGAAGTGCGGCTTGCGCCGCAGCACGACCTCCCGCACCCCGTACCGGTCCCGGAGCAGGTCTCCCAGGGCCATCAGGAAGACGTCCGCGTTCCGCTTCCCGTTGTCCACGAGTCCCACCCGGGCCCCCCGCAGGATCCGACCGCTCCTTGGGGCCATGTGCCGCTTGACCTCCTGCCCTCCTCCGGTGGGATCCACCAGCACCGTCATTTCCCTCACCTCCCTCCGTTGGGATGATGTGTGATGGCCTCCGAGGGAGACTGCCGGAGCAGGAGGATCCGCCGCGGATCCAGCCGGAGGTAGACCGCCTCCCCGGGCCGCCAGACCGGGGGTCCGTAGGCCATCAGGGTTCCCCTTCCCCCGGCCAGGGCGATCCGGTACCGCATCACCGTCCCCTCGAACAGGGCGGAGAGGACCCTCCCTTCGACCATGTTCACATCCCCCGTCGGTTCGGATTCCACCCCCACGTGCTCCGGCCGAATCCCCACCCACACCCGCTCCCCCCAGGAGACACCGCCTTCCTCCAACTGCACCTGCAGCCGTCCCCAGTCCGTCTCCACCACGGCGACCTGGCCGTTCCTCGCCACCAGGCGTCCCTCGAACAAGTTCGTGGTCCCCACAAACTCCGCTACGAACCGGGTCCGGGGCCGCTCGTACAGCTGCTGCGGGGTCCCCACTTCCTCCACCTGCCCCTCCCGCATCACCGCCACCACGTCTGAAAGCGACAGCGCCTCCACCTGGTCGTGCGTCACGTACACCGTGGTAATGCCCAGGCTTCGCTGAAGCCCCCGCAACTCCTCTCGCACCTGCTCCCGCACCTTCGCATCCAGGTTGCTGAGGGGCTCATCTAGGAGCAGAACCTGCGGCTCGTACACCAGGGCCCGGGCCAGGGCCACCCGCTGCTGTTGGCCTCCGCTCAGCAGCGGCGCGGGCCGGTCCGCCAACCCTCCGAGTCCCACCAGCTCCAACGCCGCCTCCACCCGCTTCCGGATCTCTCCGGGCGGCAGGCGCCGCACCCGCAACGGATACGCCACGTTCTCGAACACCGTCAGATGGGGCCAGATGGCATACGACTGGAAGACCATCCCGATGTTCCGACGCTCGGGGGGGAGATAGATGCCCTGCGCCCGGCTGAACATCACCTGCTCCCCAAACCAGATCTCCCCGTCGTCGGGCCGCTCCAATCCCGCAATGCACCGCAGCACCGTGGTCTTCCCGCACCCGCTGGGACCCAGGAGGGTCAGAATTTTCCCTTCTGGAGCCTCCAGGGATACCCCGTCCGCAGCCCGGACCCGCTGGCCGCGGAACTCGAACACCTTCCGCAGGGAAACCAACCGGATGGAAGCCACGACCGATCACCCCAGACCTAAATATACCCTCCGGTTTTCCCGCATCCCCCTTCCCGCCGGGGGAGGTCCTGAACCGGACGGCTCCCAGCCTCGTGAGTCCACTGCCCGCCTTTCGGCCGGCTCCCGGTCCGGCCTCACAGCTCTAGAGGGTGGCGGCAGGCTCCCGCATCCATCGGCGTGCCGCGGCGACCACGACCACACACAGGGTGCTCACCAGGATGCCCAGTGCCGCCATCTCTCCGACCTGTCCATCCTCCCACAGGTGGAACAGCAAGGGGCCCACGGGCTCCGCGCGCGGGGTATACAGGAGGACGGAGGTGCTGAACTCCTGGATGTAGATAGTGAAGAGGATGGCCCAACCTGCCAGGAATCCGGGCCGCACGAGCGGCAGAAGAACCTTCCGGAAGGTGCTCCAGAACCCCGCTCCGCACACCCTCGAGGATTCCTCGAGCTCCCGGTGCACCTGCACCATAGTCGAGGTCATGGCCCTCAGGCCATAAGGGAGAAACCGGGTGACGTAGCTGATGAGGAGGATCCACAGGGTCCCATAGATGGGCAGGGGGAGTTGCGCGTAGGCCCAAAGCAGCCCCACCGCAAGGGCCGTCCCGGGGAAGGCCCAGGGCACGAAGGAGAGTCCTTCCAGGATCCCGCTGAACCGCACCCTCCGATGAACGGTGAAGTACGCCACCAGGGAGGCCAGGATCATGGCCACGGTGGCCCCGCCCAGCGCCAGCGTGATGCTCACCTGCAGGGCACGCGCCACCCGGTTGCTCTGGAGGAGGAACGCGTAGTGCCGAGGCGTCAGCTGGCTCAGCATCTCCCAGCTCGGTACCTGATAGTAGGGGATCAGGGAGACGTACACCAGGACCGTGATGGGCACGATCACCAGCAGACCGAGAATCGCCAGCGCGACTCCGGAGGCCAGATACCGCCACCGGCCCAGGTGGATCACCCGGGGTCGGTATCCCCGTCCCGTGATGGTGGCATACCGCTCCGAGAGCGCGGTGAGCCTTCGGTACATCCCCACCAGGGTGAGGGTGATGGCCAGCTGGCCCACCGCGTACGTGGCCGCGAGGTTGTGGTTGGGAGGAAGAGTTGCCAGGGCCTCCCGGAAGATCCTCGTGCTCAGGACCTCAATTCCCACGGGCATCCCCAGGACCACGGGGATGTCCAGGCTCTCGATGGCCCGGGCGAAGTTCAGGGTGGCCGTGCCGATGACCGCGGGCGCCATGACGGGGATGGTTACCCGTCGGGTCACATCCAGGATGCCGGATCCCGCAATCCGCCCGGCTTCCTCCAAAGCCGGGTCCATGGCACGGAGTGCCGCGGAGAGGATGAGGAAGGCGAGGGGCGTGAGTACCAACCCCTCCACGAACATCATGCCCCCCAAGGAGTACCCATTCAGGGCGGGAAGCCCGAGAGGCTGCAGGACTCCCCGATTGAGCAGGCCGATGCGGGGGCTCAGCACCAAGCTCCAAGAGGTGGCCACGAGAAACCGGGGGATCACATTGGGCGCCAGGCCGATGAGTTCGAACAGGCCTCTGCCCGGCGCGTCCGTCCGCACCGTGATCCAGGCGAGCACCGTCGCCAGGAGCATGGAAAACGCCGTGGCGCCGGAGGCAAAGAGAAGGGAATTTCCCAGGATCCGGTACGTCTTCGGGTCCGAGTAGGCCTCCTGATAGTGCGCCATGGTCCAGCGTCCGGAGACTCCCAGAGGCGCATCGCTGACGCTCCCGTAGAAGAGCATCAGCGTGGGGTACAGGGTGAGGAAGGCCACAAGAACACCTATGGCCACCGCCACCCACGTACCCGTCTCCACCGAGGGCCACGGACGCGGGCCTGCCAACACCCGGCCGCTCATGTCGGGACCGTTGGCCGTGCCGTCAATGTCGCCCGACTACCGCCGCGCAAACACCCTCTCCAGCTCCCGCCGCCACTCCTGCAGCTTTTCGGCGCCCAGGGGCTGCGCCACCTGGATTTGGATCCGGTCCAGGTCCGGGATGGGCGACCGCACCCCCCGGACCAGGACCACCTCCCCCTCCTGTGCGAGGGCCAGAAGCGTGGCCCGGGAGTGGAGCGTCTCCATGAGGAGTCGCGCGGCGTTGGGATGAGGAGGTCGGGCACTCACTGCGAAGTGGGCACCCACGGCCATCATGGGGTTGATCCGTGCGTAGTCGATGGGGGCCCCCTGGGCTCGGAAGAGCGGGACGTAGTGCAGCAGCGTGATCCCGATGGGGTATTCCCCGCTGATCACCTTCGGAGGGACCAGGGGGTCCATCCCGACGAAGGCGGGGCTCTGTTCCGCAAAGCCCCGGAGGAACCGGTCATAATCCCTCCCCAACACGTTGCGGAGCCAGTGCAACCAGAGGGCGATGGTGACGTTCCGCTGGGGATCCGCCATCACGATCTTTCCCCGCCACTTGGGATCTAGGAGGTCCAGGTACGATCGGGGCACATCCGCCGCGGGGACCAGCCGGGGGTTGTAGATCACCGCATCCGCGATGACCCGGTAGGGGGGCGGGAGAGTGGGATCCCGCCAGGGAACCGTGAGCCCCTCGATGGGCGGCCACGGGCCCCGACCGATGGCGCCCGCATCCCGAAGCACCTGCATGGTCTCCGTGGTGCCCTCCGCCACGTCGAACAGCCAGCGGCCCACCCGGGTCTCCGTCAGCACCCGATCCAGGATGCCGCTCGCGGAGCTCCTCCACTCTTCCACCTGAACCCCGTATCGTCCCTCGTAGATCTTCTTGACCACGTTGAAGATGGGTTCCCGCATGGCCACGTACACGACCACCTTTCCCTCCCGCCGGGCCGCCGGCACCACGTCCGATTGCGCCATCAGCCCGGGTGTCCCGGCCAGGCCCAGAAGGAGGGCCAGGACCATTCCCGCCACCTGCCGCCGGTACCTCATGGTCTCCTCCTTGCTCCGCAGACTCTCCTTAGGGCCGGGCCTTCCACGCATTCGCGGGCTCCCACCAGGGCCAGGTAGATTTGGTGAGGTGGGCCGTTCCCCGCACCTCGGGCCACGCCACATAGGTGCGCATGGCCATGAACACCGGAATCACCGTGTAGTCTTGCATCAGGAGCCGATGAACCTGCTGGAGCTTGTGCCGCTGCGGCGTCAGAGTGGCCGCAGACTCCTCCACCAGCCGGTCCAGCCCTTCCGGACGCTTCAGGCTAACAAACCCTTCCGGAGAGTTCGTGAAATAGAACCGCACGTAGTTGTTGAAGTTCGGGAAGTATCCGTAGAAGTGAAGGAGAACGCCCCGCCACCCGTTGCGCTGGTACTCCACGTACCGTCCGATCTCGGGCGTCTCCAGCTCCGCCCGGATCCCCACTTCCTGGAGATACCGCTGGACCGCCAGAGCGATGTCCCGCTCCAGGTAAAAGGCCTTAATGACCCGGGTGCTGAACCCGTTGGGATACCCCGCCTGGGCCAACAGCTCCTTCGCCCGTGCCGGATTGTACGAGGGGCCCGGATGGTCCTGAAGGGCTGCGGGACTGAACGGGTGCGCAATCTGATTCCAGGGACGCCAGTTCCCGCGACCGAGCGCCCGAGCGATGGCTTCCCGGTCCACCGCGTACGCAACCGCTTCCCGAACCCTCCGGTCCGCAAAGGGAGAATCGGAGTTCGCGCTGTCCGGAATGATCATCAGGATCCCCGCTCCCGGAGGCCCGGTGATGAGCTGGAATCTCCCGGTATCCCGAAGCTCCGCGACGATGGCAGGGTCCCCGAACCCCGCGATGTCCAGCTGATGCGCCAGCAGGGCAGCTTTGCGCGTCTGCTCGTCCCGGATGAACCGTAGCTCGAGCCGGTCCAGGTAGGGCTTCCCTCGATCCCAGTACTGGTTAAACCGCACGTAATCCGCATACGCGTTCGGGTCATACCGCACGATCCGGAACGGACCCGTGCCCACCGGCTGCCACTGGGCCCGCTCCGGCCCCAACCGCTGGATGGTGGCGGGCGAGGTGATGAGAACGGCACTCAGGGAGATGTAGATCCCGTTGTCCCACTTCTCCAGGTTCACCCGCACCGTGTACCGGTCCAGCACGTCCGCGGACTTGATGTAGGCAGGCACCCGTCGGGCCTGGATATACCCCTCTAGGCTGAACTTCACCGCCTCCGCGGTCATCTCCGTGCCGTCGTGAAAGAGCACGCCCCGGCGCAGCCGGAGGATGAGGGCTTTCCGGTCCGGGGCCACCTCCCACCGCTCCGCCAGCCTGGGCAGGACCCGGTTGTGCGCGTCCACCCACACCGACGCTTCATAGACGGGCATGGCGGCGATGATGCCGAACACGGGCATGATCCACGGCACCCCGAAGGGACCTCCGGCGGGTTCATCCGCCACCCGCAGGACCCCGCCCCGCTGCGGCCGTTCCGCAGGGCCCGCTAGGCCCGCCCCTCCCCGGACGAGCAGGGTCATCGCCAGGGCCACGCCAACCGCCAACACGACCATCCTTCGCATGGCTCTCACCCCCTGAGGGTTATTCGTGCACCCTTGCCTCCGGAACCCCCCGCGTCGCCGTCTGCCAGGCGAAGGTGGGACACACGGTGGACACCCCCGCGTTCCTCGCTCCCGCGACCACCAGGGTGATGGCTTCCGGGCCCAGCGCGAACCGCACAAAGACCTCGTCCGGGAGTCGCGGATCCAATGCCCCGTCCTTCGCGAGCCGCCGCAACTCCCCCGCCCGGCGCCCGAAGTGCTCCCACAGGAACTCCCGCACCTGCTGTTTGCTCCACCCCGCCTGGGCGATGAGCTGCGCGTGCTCCGGCCCCATCATCACGATGGCTCCGTGGCCAAACCGCCAGGGGAAGTAGGCACCCGCGTAGGACATGGAGTCCGCGATGCTGAGGAGGATGTGTTCCGGCTGCTTGGAGTCCCGCTGCTCCACGTGCAAGGTGCTCTGGGCCAGGGCCACGCTCACCGCGCTTTGCTCTCGTGCAAACCCCCGCTCCACGTGCAGGGGCTCCCAGGGGCTCTCCTCCTCGTTCTCCGCGATGCAGAAGCTGTACTTGGCCGGGGTCCCCTGGGTGCTCAGGTCGTACACGTGCGGCCGGATCCCCAAGGCGTTCAGGATCACCAGTCGGATCGCTCGGCCCACGGTGGCGTTCGCCCGGTCTCCTGGGCCCAGCACGTTGTCCCTGCAGTTGAACGCCAGCCGGTTCCGGACGGGGCCGTTCACGATCACCAGGACCGCCTGGCCGTGCTGGGGCATGAGCACTGCCCGGTTTTCGACAAGGACCTGCAGGGCCTCCAGAGCCGCCAGGACCACGGGGAAGTGCTCCGGCCTGCACCCCGCCATCACCGCATTCGCCGCGGCAAGGCGCACGGTGCACTTCCTGCCCAAGTGCTCCTGACTCAGGACGATCTCGTCCGGATCCCGTCGGACCTCGACCAGGAACCTTTGGACGAGTTCCTCCGTGGGAGGTACGACGGGCAATCCGTCCGTCCAGCCCTGCTCGTAGCAGAACTCGATCAGGGAGGAGACCGCCTCGACCTCCCGAGGGGACGCTTCCTCCTCCAGCTTCGCGGGACCCACCTCCAACCGCCCCGCGTCCCAGCCTTCCCCCACGCCCAAGACGCGTAGGATCTCGGGAAGCACCCGTTCTGCTCGGGATCGAAGCTCCGCGGGCGTGAGGCTGCTGAGGGGGTGCGGGATCACGGCATAGGGGTATCCGGGCGCTCCCAGGTCCCGGGCCCGGGCCTCCACGATCCCCCGGAAGGCCTCCGTGACCACCACCGCGGTTGGGATCCCCTGTTCCTCCAACGCGATCCCGTCGGCCACACTGGCCGCCGCACAGGCCCCTCAATCTCCCACGGCGTGTACCACGAACGTACACGCTTCGGAGAGCTCCCGGAGCAGCTCCTGGGGGGCCGGGAGGGTGGGGTTGGGCTTCCTGCGGATCCGGACCTCTGCAACTCCGAGGCGCTCCCGGAGCAGCTCCGCCAGCGCCTGTACGAACCGATCCGCATTGCGCTTCCCGCTGTCCACGAGCCCCACCCGGGCCTCCCGGAGCCCCCGATGACCTCTGGGCGCCAGGGCGCGCGAGATCCGTTCCTCCTGTCCGATGGGGGTCACGAGCCCTCGCATCCCGATCCCTCCCCCTGGACCTTCCCGCGGATCCGCCCCCCACGTCCCGTCAGCGCACCGCCACCTCCACGGGAGGCGTCCCGTAGGTGTGGAAGGTGGCTACCGTGGGCATCCCCCAAGCCTGTCCCTTCTTGCGCTCCGCCTCGCTCCATACGATGGGCCTCCAGTCCGGGGCCAAGATCAGGCGGGCCCCCGGACACCCGATCTCCACCCGGTTTCCTCCGGGCTCGTACACATAGAGGAAGAACGTCTGCTGGACCGCGTGCTTGTAGGGCCCGTACTCGATGAAGATCCCGTGCTCCAGGCAGATGTCCGCGGCCCGCAGGACCTCCTCCCGGCTGTCCACCGCATAGCACACGTGGTGGAACCGTCCGCGCGCTCCCGTCTGGTCCTCCGTGATGGCCACCTCATAGCCTTTGTTGTTCGTGGTCACCCATGCGCCCTTCTCCGAGCCATCATCGAAGATGATGATCTCCGTGAGCCGGCATCCCAGGACCTCCTGCATCAAGATCCGGGTGGCGCGCACGTCCGCGGCGAACAGGTTAATGTGATCCAGCCGTCGCAGATTGGCGCCCCGCGCGGGAAACCGGGAGGCCTGGTTCTTCAACGCGGGCCTCGTCTCCTCCGTGGGCCGGTACCATTCCACCTCGTAGAAGATCTCCCCCAGGTGGCCGTCCGGGGTCCGGAACTGGTACGCAGGACCGTGTCCCCGATCCCCCTCGATCCACCCCACGCCGGAACCAGACCGTTCCAGAGCCTGGACCCGGCGGTTGAGGGCCTCCGGGCTTGTCGCGCGGAAGGCGAAGTGGCCCATCCCGGGCACCCTCGCGGCCGTAAGCTTCAAGGTATGGTGGGCGTAGTCGTCCCACCCGCGCAGGTAGACGGAGTCCCCGGACTGTTCGGTGATGGTCATGCCCATCACATCCACGAAGAACCGGAGACTCTCCTCCAGCTTGGGGGTGAGGAGTTCCAGGTGGGCGAGGTGGGCGAGATCACAACTCGGGGGACTGGGAGGAATCGTCGGGCCCATGAGGTCGCTCATAAATCCCTCCTTCGCCACGGGATGCGGAAATCCTCGGCGTACCTGAACGCAGTTCCACTCTAGGGGGATGCCTACGAATCTGTCAACACGCCTGTTGACCGGTCCCACCCCTGTATTGTACTTTAAGTCAAAGAATTCTCCTGCACGGTGGGGGCAAAGAGGGAGGCGCATGGGCGAGCAGATCCGGTCGCCCTCGGAACGGGCGTTGGCCGTGGTTCGTGGGGCGTACGACCTGCACGTGCATACCGGTCCGGACGCCCTTCCCCGCCGGTGCACCGACATCGAGGCGGCGCGGGGTTTTCTCCACCGCGGGCTGGCGGGATTCGCCATCAAATCCCACTACACCTCCACCGCGGCTCGGGCGCGCCTGGTGAACCTCATGGTACCCGGCATTCGGGCATTCGGGGCCCTCTGCCTGAACGCCGCCGTGGGCGGCATGAACCCCGTGGCGGTGGAGATCGCGGCCCGGGAGGGCGCCCGGATCATCTGGATGCCCACGGTGGACGCGGAAAACGAAGCCCGGGCCCACCGAGAAGGGCGGACGTCCGAGAAGGCGCCCTACTGGGCCCGCCTCCAGGAGGAACTGCGTCAGCAGGGGATCTCCTACGATCCCGTGCGGGTGGTGGACGGGTCCGGGAGGGTGCGGCCCGAAACCCGTGAGGTCCTGCGCGCCATCGCGCGGCACGACCTCGTCCTCGCCACGGGACACCTGAGCCGCGACGAGATCTTCGCGGTGGTGGAAGCCGCCAAGCAGGAGGGCATCCGTCGCTTGGTCATCACCCACCCGGACTTCCCCACGCAGGATCTCCCCGTGGAGGATCAGCGCCTCCTGGCCCGGGAAGGGGCACTGCTGGAGCGGTGCTTTGCGACCGCGCATACGGGGAAAATCTCGTGGGAGGAGCTGTCCACGAGGATCCGGGAGGTGGGATTGGAGCATTCCTTGCTCAGCAGCGACCTCGGGCAACCCACCGCCCCCCCGCCCGAGGACGGCCTTGCCTTGATGGCGGATCGGCTCCTGGAGGCCGGATTCTCGGAGGAAGAGATCCGCATCATGGCGGTGCGCAATCCGCAGCGGCTCGTGGACGGTGAGTCCTGACCATGGAGGGAAAGGCCTCCGTCCGACCGCAACGGACAGAGGATTACTGCTACGAAGCCCTGCGCCGCGCCATCCTGGAGGGACGGCTGCTGCCCAACCAGCGGCTCGTGGAGGTGGAGCTCGCCCGGGCGTTCGGCGTCGGCCGTGCCGCAGTACGCACGGCGCTGGTACGGCTGGAGCAAGAAGGGATCGTCCAGCGGGAACCCAACCGGGGCGCGCGGGTGCGGCTGGTGACCGAGCAGGAAGCCGTGGAGATCCTGGAAGCCCGCGCGGCGCTGGAGTGCCTGACCGTGCGATACGCAGCCCGTCGGGCAACCCCTGAAGACCTCCGGCAGCTCCGGGAGGTCCTGCGCCGCATGGAGGTCTGCCGGGATCGGGGGGACCCGCTGGGCTACTCGGAGATGAACCACGAACTGCACCGGATCCTGCTCCGCATCGCCGGACACGCGACCGCGGCCCGGCTGATCGACGTCCTGCAAGTCCAGAACGTGCGGTATCGCTACCGAACCGTGTTGATCCCCGGCCGGCTCGCCCAATCCCTGGAGGAACACCGGGCCATCGTGGAGGCGGTGGCCCAGGGCGATCCGGATGCCGCGGAGGCCGCCATGCGCCATCACCTCCAGCAGGTGATCGAGGCCATGCGCCAGGCGGCTCAGATGGACCGGTCCCGGCGGGTTTGGAATCTGGACTGAAGGAGGGTACGCCGTGGAACCCAGTCGCAGACTTCTCGTCGTCAGCGCCCACGCCGCGGATTTTGTGTGGCGTGCAGGCGGGGCCATCGCCACCGTGACCACCCGAGGCGGAAGCGCCTTGGTGGTGGCCCTCTCCTACGGCGAGCGCGGGGAATCCGGGGAGCTTTGGCGGGAACCGGGGCAGACCATCGAGCGGGTGAAGGCCATCCGGCACGAGGAGGCGAGCCGGGCGGCGGAGATCCTGGGGGCCCGGTTCCAGAGCCTCGACCTGGGCGATTACCCCCTCGAGGTGGACCGGAACGCCCTGGAGCAGCTGGCGGAGATCTTCCGGGAGTTCGAGCCCGACTGTGTCCTCACCCACGCGGAGCGGGATCCCCTGAACCCCGACCATGCGGTGGCCTTCCAGGCCACGGAACGCGCCCGGCAGCTCGCCGCGGGCGCAGGAGTAGCCAGCGCCTTCCGCACCGTTGCGCCGCCCCGGGTGTTCGCCTTCGAGCCGCACCAGCCGGAGCTCTGTGGGTTTGTGCCGGACACCTTCCTGGACATCACACCCGTGTACGAGCTCAAACAAAAGGCCATGGAGGCCATGGCCTCCCAGAAGTACCTGCAGGAGTACTATGGGGCCATGGCGCTGCGCCGGGCCAATCACGCGCGGCGGCTGTCGGGCAATTCCCGCATCCGGTACGCGGAAGCCTTCCAGCGCATCCTGCCCATCGTGGTGGAAGCCCTATGAGCGCGGTCCTCCCGGTAGATCCCAAGGAACTGGCAGAGCTCGGCGTGGCCACGGTATACGAAGCGGGCGGCCGCACGGGCCTCGTGGAGGGTCCTCTGATCCAGGTGGTTCCCGGGAGTCGGGCCGCGGGTCCGGCCCGCACGGTCCTGTGCGGCCAGGACGACAACCTCATGGTGCACGCGGTGATGGACCAGGTGCGGCCGCAAGAGGTCCTCGTGCTCACCATGCCGAAGCCCGCACCGGTTGCCCTCGTGGGGGAGCTGCTGGCCCTCCAGGCCAAGAGGCGGGGCGCCGCGGCACTCCTGGTGGACGCCGCGGTCCGGGACGTGGAAGCCCTTCGCGACCTGGGCCTCCCCGTCTGGACCCGGTACGTGAGCGTCCGGGGTGCCACCAAGGATGTGGTGGGGGCCATCAACGTCCCGGTGACCGTGGGGGGTGCGGAGATCCGCCCGGGAGACTGGGTGGTCCTGGACGCGGATGGGGCGGTGGTCATCGCCGCGGAGCGCCTCCCGGAGGTCCTGCAGGCCGCCCGGGCACGTGCGATGCGCGAACAGGATCTGCGGCGAAAACTCGAGGCGGGACATCTTACGTACGACCTCCACGGCCTGCGCGCCAAGGTGGAGGGAACCGCATTTCCCCGACCCCGGAAGCCGTAACGACCCATCCAGCGCTCTTAGCGGCCGCACGGGCGGGCTTTCGCCTCAGGAGGCCCGCTCGGTCTCCGCCCCCCGCACAGCCCGCCACCGGCGAATCAGGTCCTCCAGCAGGCGGGTATGGACCCTGCCCTCCTGGAACTCCGGAGTAGAGACCACAAACTGCAGGAAGGAAACGGTGGTGGAGATCCCCTCCACCCGAAAGGCCTCCAGCGCCTCCTGCATCCGCCGGACGGCTTCCTCCCGATCCTGACCGTACGTGATGAGTTTGCCGAGGAGGGAGTCGTAGTAGACGGGTACCTCGTATCCCGCAAAACAGTGGGTGTCCAGACGGATCCCCGGCCCCTGGGGAACCTCCCAGACGGTGATCCTCCCGGGAGAGGGCCGGAAGGCGCGGGTCGCGTCCTCCGCGGTCAGGCGGCACTCGATGGCGTGCCCCGCAAACCGGACCTCCTCCTGTCGCCAGCGGAGGGTCTCTCCTGCCGCGATGCGGAACTGCTCCTGGACGATGTCAATCCCCGTCACGGTCTCCGTGACCGGGTGTTCCACCTGGATGCGGGTGTTCATCTCCAGGAAGTAGAACCGTCCCGCCTCCACATCCACCAGGAACTCCACGGTCCCCGCATTCAGGTACCCCATGGATCGGGCAAGGGTCACCGCCGCGCTCCAGAGGGAAGTCCGCAGGGAGTCGGAGAGATTGGGGGCGAGGGCTTCCTCGACCACCTTCTGGTGCCGCCGCTGGAGGGAGCAGTCCCGGTCTCCCAGGTGAAGCACGGTGCCCTGGGCATCCGAGAGGATCTGGACCTCTACGTGCCGGGCGTGCGGCACATACCGCTCCAGGTACAGGGTTTCATCCCCGAAAGCCGCCCGGGCCTCCCCCGCAGCCGCCGCGAAGGACGCCTCCAGCTCCCGGGGGTCGTGTGCCACCTTCATCCCTCTTCCCCCGCCCCCCGCAGCTGCCTTAAGCATCACCGGGAAGCCGATCTCCTCCGCCTTCCGCACCGCCTCCCCAGCAGACCGGACCGGTTCGGAACCCGGAAGTACCGGCACCCCGCACCGCTCCGCGAGCCGCCGAGCTTCCAGCTTGTTGCCCATGAGCCGGATCTGCTCGGGCCGAGGCCCGACGAACACGAGCCCGTATGCCGCGCACGCCTCCGCCAGCTCCGGGGACTCCGCCAAAAACCCGTATCCCGGGTGTACGGCATCGGCTCCGGTCCCGAGGGCAGCCGCGACGATGGCCCCGACGTTGAGGTAGCTGTGCTGGGCGCTGGCGGGGCCGATGCACACCACCCGGTCCGCCATCCGGGCCGGGAGGCTCTCCCGATCCGCCTCCGAGACGGCGAGGACGGTTTCCAATCCCAGCGCCCGGCAGGCCCGGATGATCCGGACCGCGATCTCTCCCCGGTTGGCGATGAGGACCCGGGAAAGGCCCACCTTCCTCTCCCCGGATCAGGCGGGACGGACCCGGAAAAGGGGCTGACCGAACTCTACGAACTGGCCGTCCTGGACCAGGATCTCCGTGATGACCCCTCGCACGCCCGCCCGCACCGCGTTGAACACCTTCATCACCTCGATGAGGCCCACGGTGGTGTCCTCCTCCACGAAGGTGCCCACCGTCACGAAGGGCGGGGCTCCCGGCTCGGGCTGGGCGTAAAACCGGCCCACGATGGGGGCGCGGATGAACACCGCCTCCTCCACCACGGTCGCCGTGGAGGAGGCTGCGGGGCCGTCCTGTTCCCTCCTCGGATCGGGCTCCGCTCCCCCCGGCCTGGCCCCACTGCGGGCGGTCTCCCTCACCCCGACCGGGGAGGGGGGAATCGCGGGGGATTCGGGAGCTACGGAGAGAGGGGGGCGCGCGTCCTCCCTCCTGGGCGGGCTCCCTTCCCGTTCCTCCACCTTTCCGCCCTTGCTGATGGTGAGTTTCAGATCTCCGACTTCCAGCTGCAGGAAGTCAAAGGACGACCGCTCCAGGACCTCCACCAGTTTGACGATCTGCTCGATCTCCGCCTCAGAGAGAAAGCCGATCCGGTCCTCCACCTCGCTCCCCCCTCGCATGCCTGTGCGACGCAAAACTCGGACAACAAATTGGCAGGGGCGCCGGGACTCGAACCCGGAACCTCCGGTTTTGGAGACCGGCGCTCTGGCCAGTTCGAGCTACGCCCCTGTGGCCGACCCCATGATATCACGAGGAGTGGAGGAGGGCCAGGAACTCCTGGTACCGCCAGGGAGCCCGCTTGATCATCTTCTGGACCAGCTGTTCCCGTTCCTCCTGGCTCTGGGCCCTCGAGAGGCGTTCCCGCAGTTTCCGAATCCGTTCCCGCCGGTGACGCCGGCGTCGCAGCTCCCGGTCCCGTTCCCGGAGGGGCATGACCCTACCTCGTCTCCCGGTGTGGGGTATGCTTGCGGCACCACTTGCAGTACTTCCGCAATTCCAGCCGATCGGGATCGTTCTTCTTGTTCTTCTGGGTCACGTAGTTCCGCCGCTTGCATACCGTACAGGCGAGCGTGATGAGCTCCCGGGCCATGCGGCATCACTCCAGGATCTTGGTCACGACCCCTGCCCCCACGGTCCTGCCCCCTTCCCGGATGGCGAACCGAAGCCCCTCTTCCAGGGCAATGGGGGCGATGAGCTCCACTTCCAGGTTCACGTTGTCGCCCGGCATGACCATCTCCACCCCGGTGGGGAGCTTGATGGTGCCCGTGACGTCCGTGGTCCGGAAGTAGAACTGCGGCCGGTATCCGCTGAAGAAGGGGGTGTGCCGGCCTCCCTCCTCCTTGGTGAGCACGTACACCTCCGCCAGGAACTTCGTGTGGGGCTTGATGGTGCCCGGTTTCGCGATGACCATCCCCCGCTCCACGTCGTCCCGCTCCACCCCGCGCAGCAGGATCCCGATGTTGTCCCCGGCCACGGCCTCGTCCAGGACCTTCCGGAACATCTCAAGCCCTGTCACCACCGTCTTCCGAGGCTCCGCCCGGAATCCCACGATCTCCACTTCCTCACCCAGCTTGATGCGGCCCCGCTCCACCCGGCCCGTGGCCACGGTTCCCCGCCCCGTAATGGAGAACACATCCTCCACGCTCATCAGGAAGGGCTTGTCCACGTCCCGAACGGGCAGCGGAATGTAGCTGTCCACCGCATCCATGAGCTCGTAGATCCTGTCCACCCACGGGTCGTCCCCCCTCCGGATGTTGGGGTTGCTCTCGAGGGCCTCCAAGGCCTTCAGGGCGGATCCCTTCACCACCGGCACCTCGTCCCCGGGGAACCCGTATCGGTTCAACAGATCCCGGACCTCGACCTCCACGAGCTCCAGGAGCTCCGGGTCATCCACCATGTCCACCTTGTTGAGGAAGACCACGATGGCGGGGACGTTGACCTGCCGTGCCAGGAGGATGTGCTCCCGGGTCTGGGGCATGGGACCGTCCGCAGCGCTCACCACCAAGATGGCCCCGTCCATCTGCGCGGCGCCCGTGATCATGTTCTTGATGTAGTCCGCGTGTCCCGGGCAGTCCACGTGCGCGTAGTGCCGTTTTTCGGTTTCGTACTCCACGTGGCTGATGTTGATCGTGAGCCCTCGGGCCCGCTCTTCCGGTGCGTTGTCGATGTCGTAGTACCCCTTCGGCTGCGCCAGGCCATAGTGGGCCATGGCGTGCGTGATGGCCGCGGTCAGGGTGGTCTTGCCGTGGTCCACGTGTCCGATGGTCCCGATGTTCACGTGGGGCTTCTTCCGCTCGAACTTCGGCTTCGCCATACAGATCCTCCCTTACCGGAAATCCTGGCTGGAGCCCACGACCGGACTCGAACCGGTGACCTCGTCCTTACCAAGGACGCGCTCTGCCTCCTGAGCTACGTGGGCACACTCCCGCAACGCGCCTCAGGGCACAAACCGCTTCGGCCCGGGGGTCCGTGGGCCCAAACCCCCGACGATTATAGCAACGCCCCCCCTCGTGTCAAGGAAGGGTGCCTACGGGAAGTGCCTAAGGGTGACCTCGGGAAGGGGATCCACATCGATGGGCCCGGGAGGGGCCCCGGCAGGAATCCCTTGCGCCTCCTGGAGGGGCTTCCTAGGATAGGGGGTGCTGTAACCCAGGCCGGTATCGGCGAGGAGGGAGCGCATGTGGTCGGTGCCGAAGGCCATCACCCTGACCTCGGGGTCCGGAGAGGGGAGCACGGAGGTCAATGCCTTTGACCGGGCCCTCCTCAACGCCGGGATCGCGAACCTGAACTTCCTTCGGGTCACCAGCATCCTGCCTGCCGGCTGCAGGATCGTTCCCATGCGGAGGATCCCCGCGGGGACCCTCATGCCCGCGGTGTACGCACGGATCACCAGCCACGTCCCCGGAGAGCGGATCGCAGCCGCCATCGGCGTGGGCTTCAGCGAGGACTCGTACGGGGTGATCATGGAGTACTCCCACCGGGGAACCGCGGAGAACGCAGAACAGATCGTTCGCCGGATGGTGCGGGAGGCCTTCGAGAGCCGTGATCTGCGGTTGCGGGAGGTAGTGGTGGAGTCCACGGAGCACGTGGTGGAGCGCATCGGATGCTCCGTGGCCGCCGTCCTCTTCTGGCCCGAGTGAACGGCCATGCGAAGGGCTTCCCCGCGCCCCCGTCCGACCGCGGTCCGGGTCAGGGTACAGGAGGAAGAAGCGATGGAAGAGTGGTTTCGGGATACCGGTGCGGAAGGCTTCGCCAACGCATATCGCATTGACGAAGTGCTCTTCGACGGACGTTCCCGGTATCAGCACGTTCAGGTGGTGCGCAACGCGTTCTTCGGACGGATGCTCCTGCTGGACGAGGCGGTGCAGACCACGGAGGCGGACGAGTTCATCTACCACGAGATGCTGGCGCATCTTCCCCTCGTCACGCACCCCGCCCCCGCCTCCCTCCTCATCATCGGCGGGGGGGATGGCGGAGTCCTGGAGGAAGCCCTCAAGCATCCCCTGAGGCGGGCGGTCATGGTGGAGATCGACGAGCTCGTGGTGGACGTCATCCGACGGTACATCCCGGAGATCCCGAAGGGCGCCTTCGAGGACCCTCGAGTGGAGCTCCGATTCGAGGACGGATTCACCTACGTCCGCCACACGGAGAGCCGGTTCGATGTGGCCCTGGTGGACTCCACGGACCCCCAGGGCCCCTCCGTGCCCCTGTTCAGTGCGGAGTTCTACGGGGATCTGTACCGTCTGCTCACGGAGGAGGGCGTGCTGGCCGTGCAGAGCGGTTCTCCCCTGTACCAGCGCGATCTCATCGTCCAGGTCCGGCGGAACCTGAAGCAGTACTTCCCCATCGTTCGCACCTTCCTGGTCCCCATCCCCACCTACCCGGGAGCCCTCTGGTCCTTCACCCTGGGCTCCAAGGGACCGGATCCCCTGGCCATCTCCCCCGGGGTGATCGAGGACCGGATCGCGGGGATGAACCTCCAATATTACACCGCGGCCCGCCACCACGAATCCCTCACGGCCCCGCCCTTCCTGCGCGAGGTGCTTGAGGCTTAGTGCGGTTCCTGGGCACCCAGAGGGTCTCCCGCCCCCAAGCGGCGATTATCGGAGTCCCGTACGAGGCCACCCAGTCCTACCGTCGGGGTGCGGCGCGGGGACCAGAGGCCATCCGGGCCGCCTCGTGGAGCCTGGAGACCTATAGCCCTGAGCTGGATCGGGATCTCGAGGCGCACCTCGCGGTAGCGGATCTCGGGGATCTCCCCGTGGAGGGGCTCGATCCTCCCGAGATGTTGGAGGCGGTGGCTCTGGCGGTGGCCTCCCTGGACGCAGGTACGGTTCCGGTCCTGCTAGGGGGCGACCATACCCTCACCCTGGGCGCGGTTCGGGCCCTGCGCGCTCGCCATCCGGACCTCATGGTGGTCCAGGTGGACGCCCACGCGGATCTGCGAGACGCCTACGAAGGGAATCGGCTCTCCCACGCCTGTGTGATGCGGCGGGTATGGGAGGTGGTGGGCGACCGCCGGATCGTACAGGTGGGGATCCGGTCCGGAACCCGGGAGGAATTTGCATTCGCACAAGCACACTGCCGGTGGAGCCTGAGGGCCCTTGCCCTCCCGGACACGGTGAAGCACGAGCTCCGGCAGATCCCTGTCTACCTCACCCTGGACCTGGACGTGCTGGATCCGGCCTTCGCACCGGGAGTCGGAAATCCGGAACCGGGCGGTCCCTCCTTCCAAGACCTCTGGGAGGCCCTGCGAGACCTCGGGCGCCTAAAGGTGGTCGGGCTAGACCTGGTGGAGCTGGCGCCATCCCTGGACCCTTCCGGGGTCAGCGCGGTGGTGGCCGCGAAACTCCTCCGGGAGATCCTCCTGCTATTCTTCAGCGGCGGGTGAGCTCGAAGCGCACCTGCTCGTGGAACCCCTCCAAGAGATCCAGGAATTCCTGGCGGGGAGGACTGGCGTTTGCCGCTGGGACGGAACCGAGGAGCGCGCGGATCTCGGAGAAGGGCATTCCGCGGTCCCGAAGGTCCTCGATCCGATCCGGGGACAGCCCCGTGGCCCGGTGGAGGGCGAGGATCCGGTCGGTTTCTCCCCCCGGATCCGTCCCCTGGGCGAAGGCCACCAGGACTGCGGTGGGGACGCTGCCCACCGCGGCGAACCGGAGACCCGCCCGTTCCCACACCAGAACCCGGAAAGGACCGGCAGCGTATAGGCGCGCCGCCAGGTCCCCGAGGCGGATCGGGAACCCGCCTACTGGGAAGCCCAAGCGATGGGCGGGAGCCTGGAACAGGGAGACCGCGGTCACCCCGTCTCCGTACCAGAGGACCACGGCTTCTCCGCCGCCTAGACGGGAGATCCCGGCACCCCGGTATCGGAATCCCTCGGGCAGCTCCGCGGGTGCCACGGGGAGGAACCCCACGTGTGCGGCCAGGACCGAGAGGCGGCTGGCCCGCACCCCCTCTGTTCGGAGATCCACCACCCGGGCCCGAGCAGGGGGCCGGAACCGGAAGAGATCCGGAGGCAGATCTCCCCCGATGCTGATCCGGGTGAAGGTGGAGGCGAAGAACACCCCGCGCTCTGGATCCGACTCCTGCCAAGCAAGGATCAACCCCGTAGCCCGGTCAACCCAGATCCTCCGGGAAATCCCATGGCCCTTCGGCACGACCTCCACGAGGTAGACAGGGCGGGCGACGACCCGGGTGGTCCCCAGGAGCCGCACGTGGTACCGCTCCGCCAGTGCGTCCAGCGCCTCGGGGACACGACGGCTGAGGGACGGACCCCGCACCACGAGGTGCAGGGAGGGCTCATAGTGCCAGCTCTCCTGACCGGTGTCCACGAAGATCCGCCCCGCGACCCTCTGGGGAGAGATGTACTCCATGCGGTACGCAGACGGACGGCGGTGCATCTCGAGCAGGGTGACGGATTCCACCCGCCCCCTCCGATGGGCCGCGAGGACCTTCGTCCCTTCGTAGTCCGCCTTCTGGGGCGCGGACCTCGCCCATCGGAGAACGGTGAGGGGGGAGGGAAGCCAGTTGCCCGCGGTTCCTCCCGCCGCGAGCGCCAACGCGGTCAACACCGCGCCGAGGCGGTTCACCGGTCCTCCTCCGGGAGGCGCTCTCCCACCAGGGACAGGTGGGCGTCCGTAAGGGTGATGCCCAGGTAGGCCCGATCCACGAGGGGATCCGTGGACACCTGGAAGGTGTGTTCCCACACGAGGCGTTCCATCTCCGCCTTCGGGTCCGGGACGCCGTCTCGCCCCGTGCGGAGGAGCGGGGCTATGCCGAGCAGCGTGACCGCCACGAGGCAGGCCGCCGCGAGCGCGAACCGGGTCGGCGCGTTCGCGAACAGCCCGCGAATCGAGGACCCCTGGGCCGGCCACCCCCTGGTCCTCTCCGCCCCCCGCACGGCCCAGAGAAGGTCCGCGGCCAGATCCTCGGGGAGCCGCCGATCCGGGAGGGCCCGGAGCACTCCCCGCACCCAACGGAGGTCCTCCAGGAACGCCCGGGCTTCCGGATCCGTACGCAGGAGGCGTTCCACCTCCGCCCGCTCCTGGGGGGTCACCTCCTCGTCCAGGAAACAGGAGAGCAACCGTTCCAAGCGGCGGTTCACAGCCCTCCCTCCTCTGGCCCGGCGCGACCAACCCCTGCCGGGCGGTACACGGGAGCGAGGCGATCCCGGAGGAAGCGCCTGGCTCGGTGCAGGCGCGACTTAACCGTCCCGATGGGAATTCGCAGGACGTGAGCCACCTCCTCATAGGAAAACCCCTGGATGTCCACCAGGACCACCACCGCCCGGAGATCCGGAGCCAGGGCCCCCAGGGCGCTCTGGATCTCGGCATCCATCACAGGACTCACGATCTGCTCCTCGGGGTTGCTGGACTCGTCCGGCACCACCCGCTCCACTTCGTCTCCTTTGGGTGTGGTCACGGGCACGTCCAGGGACTCCATCCGCACCCTACCGCGCTTCCGGAGCTGGTCAATGAAGAGGTTCACGACGATCCGGTACAGCCATCCCTCGAGCGGAACCCCGGGTTCGACCCGGGAGAGCGCCCGGTAGACTCTCAGGAAGGCTTCCTGGGTCAGGTCCTTCGCGTCGGCCTCGTTCCCGCTCAGGCGGTAGGCAATGTTGTACACGTGCCGTCCGTAGCGGTGAACGATGGCCTCGAAGTACAGGGCTTCCTCCCCGGCAACGACCGGGCGGCCGGCCGGGGGGTCCGGTACCAGGGCTCCTTCAACGAGGTCTGCCACGTCCATGCCTACGGAGGACGGGGAGAACCGGTTCCGTCCCGACATGCGATTCCCTCAACGCGGCTTTCCAGAGCGTTGATTCCGTGGGATGCCGGAGTTCACCGGTCGGGAGACCCTGCTCATCGCCCTGGCGGCCGCGCTGGCGATGGGGACCCTGTTGGCCCGGGCTCTGGCTCCCCACCCTCCGCCGGTGGTGATCCAAGCCCCGGAGCAGCCTTCTCCAGGTCCCTCCTGGGGAACCCCCCGGGCCCTCCCCCTCTTCGAGCTCACCGGGCCCCTCTCCCTCAACACAGCAACCCGGGAGGAGCTGGAACGACTCCCGGGGATCGGGCCGAAGCTCGCGGAGCGCATCGTCCAGGACCGGGCCCTGCGGGGCCCGTACACCCGGGTGGAGGATCTCCTGCGGGTGAAAGGCATCGGCCCGAAGCTCCTCGAGCGGATCCGGACCTACGTCCGGGTCCCCTGACCCCTCGCCTCCGCGGGTACCGGCTCGGTGACGAGGTTGAGAACCCGGCCCGGCACGTACACCACGTCTTTCACCCGCCGTCCATCGAGGTGCTGGCGGACCCGCTCGCTCCGGAGCGCCAGCTCCCGCGCCTGCTCCGCGGGGATGTCCGCAGGGACCGTGATCCGATCCCGGACCCGGCCGTCCACCTGCACCACCAGCGTGACCTCCGGCACCCGGGCCAGCTCTGGGTCGTAGCTGGGCCAGGACTGGGTGTGCACGCTGTATGCGCCCCCGATTCGCTCCCACAGCTCCTCGGCCAGGTGGGGGGTGATGGGGGCGAGCAACAACACGAGGGTCCGGATCGCCTCCGCCCAGGCCTCCGTACCCCGCAGCTGGCTGCGGATGCGGCCCAGGTGGTTCGTAAACTCCATGAGGGCCGCCAGGGCGGTGTTGAAGCCGAACTGCTCGAAGTCCTCCGTCACGCGCTTGGTGGTCCGATGGGTCCACCGTCGCAGGTCCAGCTCGGCCTCAGGATCCGCGCTCCGGACCGGACGGCGCACGTCTTCCGCACTGCCCGTGACCAGGTCCCACACCCGCCGCAGGAACCGAGCGACCCCCTCGATGTCCCGGCTGCTCCAGGGCCCCCCTTCTGCCCACGGCCGCATGAACATGAGGTAAGCCCGCACGGTGTCCGCCCCGTACTTCGCAACCTGCTCGTCGGGGTCCACCACATTGCCCCGGGACTTGCTCATCTTCTCCCCGTCTTCTCCCAGGATCACGCCCTGGTTGAACAGGCGCAGCATGGGTTCCCGGAACCGCAAAAGCCCCAGGTCCGCCAGGGCCTTGGTGAAAAAGCGGGTGTACAGGAGGTGCATCACCGCGTGCTCGGCTCCTCCCGTGTACTGGTCCACGGGGCACCAGTAGTGCACCTCCTCCACGTCGAAGGGACCCTGATCGGAGTGCGGGGAGACGTAGCGGTACTGGTACCAGGAGGAGTCCACGAAGGTATCCATCGTGTCCGTTTCCCGCTCCGCCTCCCCCCCGCACCGGGGACACCGGGTCCTGCGAAACCCTTCGTGGTACTTCAGGGGCGACTCCCCCGTCGGCATGAAGTCCACGTCCTCCGGCAACAGCACCGGCAACTCCTCGTAGGGTACCGGGACCGTCCCGCACTGGGGGCAGTAGACGATGGGGATCGGGGTCCCCCAGTAGCGCTGGCGGCTGATGAGCCAGTCCCGCAGCCGGTAGCTCACCGCGGCCTTGCCCTTCCCTTGCTCCTCGAGCCACGCGATGACCTTGGGGATGCCCTCCGGGACCGGGGTTCCATCGAGCGGACCGGAGTTCACCATGCGGCCCGGGCCGTCGTAGGCGCGCCCGAGGGGTTCCTGCAACGATTCCCCTTCCGGCTGGATCACCACCCGGATCGGGAGGCCGAACTTCTGGGCGAACTCGAAGTCCCGCTGATCGTGGGCGGGAACCCCCATGATGGCCCCCGTGCCGTAGCCCACCAGCACGTAGTCCGCGATCCAGATGGGAATCCGCTCCCCTGTGGCTGGGTTCTCCGCGTAGGTCCCCAAAAAGACCCCGGTCTTCTCCCGCTCGGTCGAGAGGCGCTCGATCTCGCTCTGCCGCCGAGCCTGGTAGACGTATGCCTCCACGGTCTCCCGGCGGTCCGGGGCCGTGAGGACCTCCACGAGCGCGTGCTCAGGCGCCAACACGAGGAACGTCGCCCCCCACAGGGTGTCCGGCCGGGTGGTGAAGACCGGGACGTCATGCACGCTTCCATCGGGAGCGAAGGCCCGGAAGACCACCTCCGCGCCCTCGCTGCGGCCGATCCAGTTCCGCTGCATCGTCATGATCCGTTCCGGCCACGAGATCCCGGAGAAGTCCAGGAGCTCGTCCGCGTACTTCGTGATCCGGAAGAACCACTGCTCGAGATCCCGCTTGACGACCGGGGTGTCGCACCGTTCGCACCGACGGTCCGGTCCCACCACCTGCTCCCGCGCCAGGGTCGTGTTGCAGGTCGGGCACCAGTCCACGGGAGCCTTGGCCCGGTAGGCGAGTCCGGCCTCGTAGAACTTCAGGAAAAACCACTGGTTCCACTTGTAGTACTCGGGCTCGCAGGTCACGATCTCCCTGGACCAGTCCCACATGGCGCCCATGGATCGCAGCTGGGCCCGCATGCGCTCGATGTTCTGCATGGTCCAGGTGCGGGGATGGATGCCGTGCTTGATCGCCGCGTTCTCCGCCGGGAGCCCGAAGGCGTCGAACCCGATGGGGAAGAGCACGTTGTAGCCCTGCATCCGGCGGAAGCGGGCCGCAGCGTCGCTCGGGGCCATGGCGTACCAGTGGCCGATGTGGAGGTCCCCACTGGGGTAGGGGTACATGGTGAGGAAGTAGAACTTGGGCCGGTCACTCCGCTGGGGCGTGCGGTACAGCCCATCCTGCTCCCACCGGGCCTGCCACTTCGCCTCGATGGCCTTCGGGTCGTACCGAGGGGGCATCGCCTCACGCTCCTTCCACGTGGGTGAGCCAGCCGTGCCGATCGGGGACCTCTCCCCGCACGATGGCGAAGAAGGCGTCTTGGATCCTCCGGGTCACGGGTCCAGGCTCACCCTGCCCGATGGTCTGCCGGTCCACGGATCGCACGGGGGTGATCTCCGCCGCGGTCCCCGTGAGGAAGACCTCGTCCGCTACGTACAGCATCTCCCGGGGGATCGGAACCTCCCGCACCTCGTACCCCAGCTCCCGGGCCAGGGTGATGGCTACCTGCCGGGTGATGCCGGGAAGGAGGGACTGAGCGAGGGGGGGCGTGTAGAGGACCCCGGAGCGCACCAGAAAGAGGTTCTCCCCGCTGCCCTCGCTCACGTACCCCTGGACGTCCAGCATGATGGCCTCCGCGTAGCCGTTGTCCACGGCCTCCATGGTGGCGAGCTGGGAGTTCACGTAGTTGCCCGCGATCTTGCCCATAGCGGGGTGGGTGGAGGGGGCCATCCGCCTCCAGGAGGAGATCATCACGTCCACGCCCTTCTCGAGGGCCTCCCCCCCCAGGTACGCTCCCCACTCCAGGGTCAGGATGGCTACCTCCACGGGCGACTTCCGGGGGTCCAGGCCAAAGGCCCCGGCTCCCCGGTACACCAGGGGCCGGATGTAGCAGGACGCGTGGCCGTTGGCCCGGACCACCTCCAGGATGGCCCGGCGGAGGGTCTCCTTGGGGTAGGGGACCACCATGCGGAAGATCCGACAGGAATCGTACAAGCGGTCGAGGTGACCGTCCAGACAGAACACCGCGGGACCGCGGGGTGTGGGGTACGCCCGGATCCCTTCGAAGACGCTGCTCCCGTAGTGTAGGCTGTGGGCTGCCACGTGGACGACCGCGTCCTCCCAGGCCACGAGCCGCCCGTTGTGCCAGATGTACCGTCCTCGCTCCATCCCCGCACCCCGCTTTGCCTTCGCGAATTCAAAAACCCCCGGCCCGAGAACGGGTCGGAGGCTTCGCGGGAACCCCGTTCGAACCATTTCTGGTGGAGCCAAGGGGACTCGAACCCCTGACCTCGTGCATGCCATGCACGCGCTCTCCCAACTGAGCTATGGCCCCACCGCTTCTCTTCTTCCCGGGCGCTCCGCCCGGACGTGGACCTGCCCAGGTCCCTAGTATAGGAGAAGGGACGCGGGCACGTCAAAAGCCCCTCTCCCGGCTACGGGCCCCCGGACGCTCCGGAGGGCAGGATGGCAAAGGCTCCGGTCATGCCCCGGACTGCGTGTTGGCCCACGCTGCAGATGAAGCTGTACTGGCCCCGCCCCCGGACTACGAACTCGACCTCCGCCTGCTTGAGGGGCTCCACGAAGACGAAGGGACGTCCGTCCGCGGTGGTGCCCCGGCGGAACTCCCCCCGGACCGTCAGCTCCACCTGTTCGAAATATGCCGAGGCGAGGTTGTGGGGGCGCTGGGGATCCTCATTGACCAGCTGCAGCACCACCCGCTCCCCTTCGTTGAGCCGGATGATGTTGGGGTCGAACTGGAAAGAGGTCATGGAGACCCGGATCACCCTTCGGGGCGGGGCGGGAGCCGCGGAAAGGGCTACGGTTGCTGCCCCTGCGGCCAACAGGGACAGAAGAACCAGGCGTACCTTCATCGCTTCACCTCCGGCAGGGATGGGATCATCACCATCCCGCCATCTTCCTGTAACGGGAGCTTCACGGCTTTCTAGCCGCCCAGGTAGGCCCGCTTCACCTCGGGGTTCTCCCGGAGATCCTCTGCCCGCCCCTCCAGCACCATGGTGCCCGTCTCCAGCACGTACCCCCGATGCGCGGTCTCCAAGGCCATGAAGGCGTTCTGCTCCACGAGGAGGATGGTGGTCCCCTGTCGGTTGATCTCCCGGATGGCCTCGAAGATCTGCTCCACCAGCGTGGGCGCAAGCCCCATGGAGGGCTCGTCCATGAGGAGCAACCGCGGGCGAGCCATCAGGCCCCGGGCGATGGCCAACATCTGCTGCTCCCCCCCGGAAAGGGTACCCGCCACCTGGTGGAGACGTTCCCGAAGCCGTGGGAAGAGTGCGAGGACCCGCTCGAGATCCTCCCGGATCCCCAGCGGGTCCGTCCGGGTGAAGGCGCCGAGTTCCAGGTTCTCCAGGACGGTGAGCTGGCCGAAAACGCGACGGCCCTCCGGTACCTGCACCACCCCCCTCCGGACGATCTCATGAGGCGGAAGCCGGCTTAGCTCTTCCCCCCCAAACCACACGGAGCCACTTCGCGGCCGCAACAGACCGCTGATGGTCCGCAGGGTGGTGGTCTTGCCCGCGCCGTTTGCCCCGATGAGGGTGACGATCTCCCTGGCCTCCACGCGCAGGGAAATGCCCTTGAGGGCGTGGATCGGGCCGTAGTACACGTGCAGGTTTCGGAGCTCAAGGAGCGCCATGGTCAGCCCGCAGCGATCCCGAGCCGCCGACGGCCCAGGTACGCCTCGATGACCCGGGGGTCGTTCTGCACCTCCGTGGGAGTGCCCTCGGAGATCTTCTCGCCGTAGTCCAGGACCGTCACCCGATCGGAGATGGTCATCACCACCCGCATCTGGTGCTCGATGAGGAGGACGGTGATGCCCAGCTCATCCCGCAGCCTCCGGATGAACCGGATCATCTCCTGGGTCTCCACGGGGCTCATGCCCGCGGTGGGCTCGTCCAGCAGCAGCAGCCTGGGACGGGTGGCCAGGGCCCGCGCCAGCTCCAGCCGCCGCTGGTCCCCGTAGGGGAGGTTTCGGGCCAGCAGGTCTCCGCGGCCGGCCAGGCCCACGAACTCCAACAGACGCCGCGCTTCCGCATGGGCCCACCGCTCTTCCCGACGCACCGCGGGGCTGGCCAGCACCGCCCCGACCCACGTGGACCGCAGGTGCATGTGCAGCCCCACCAGCACGTTCTCCAGGGCCGTCATGTTGGCAAAGAGGCGGATGTTCTGGTACGTCCGGGCGATCCCCAGGTGGGCGATCTCGTCCGGGCGCAGCCCGTCGATGCGCTGGCCCGCGAACCAGATCTCCCCCTCATCGGGGCGGTAGAACCCCGTGACACAGTTGAACAGGGTGGTCTTGCCCGCCCCGTTGGGCCCGATCACGCTGTGGATGGACCGCTCCTCCACCTCCAGATCCAGCTCCCGGATGGCCACGAGTCCCCCGAAGCGCTTGGTCATGCGGCGGGTAGCGAGGATGGGCATCCCTCAGCAGCCTCCCTCCGGAGCGGCCTCCGGAGCGACCACAGCGGCTTCCTTCTCCTCCTCCAGCGCGTGCAGCTCCCGCCGCTGGACCGCCGCGGGAAGGAGGCCCTCCGGCCTCAGGAGCATCATGGCCACCAAGGCCGCCCCGTAGACCAGGAACCGGAACTCCCCGAACTCCCGGAGCAGCTCCGGCAGCCCGATGAGGACCGCCGACCCAACGATCACTCCCGGGATGCTGCCCATCCCGCCCACGATGATGAGGGCGAGGACCTGGATGGAGATCAGCAGCTGGAAGCTGTGGGGGAACACCGAGCCCACCATCACCGCGAAGATGGCACCCCCCACCCCGGCGAAGGCCGCGCCCAGCCCGTACGCGAGGAGCTTCACGCTCACCAGGTTGATCCCCAGCGCTTCCGCCACGTCCTCGTCCTCCCGGATGGCGATCCAGGCCCTCCCCAGGCGGGAGTCCTGCAGCCGCCACGCCACGTACGCCACCACCGCGGAGGCCACCACGGTGAGGTAGTAGAGGTGCTGCGGCCCCGAGAGCTCGAACCCTGCCAGCACGGGCTTGGGAATCGCCAGCACCCCCTGCGACCCCCCCAGCCACGGCCGCAACGCGTCGGACAGAACCAGCAGCCGCACGATCTCCCCGAAGCCGAGGGTGGCGATGGCCAGGTAGTCCCCCCGGATGCCGAGCACCGGGATGCCGAGGATTACCCCAGCGATCAGGGAGACCACCACAGCCACGGGCACCGCAGCCCAGAAGGACCAGTGCGCGATCCCGTGCTCCCCCACGGAGGTCAGCAGGCCCACCGTGTACGCCCCAATGGCGAAGAACGCCACGAACCCCAGATCCAGCAACCCGGCGAGGCCTACCTCCAGGTTGAGCCCCTGCCCCATCAGGGTGTACAGCCCCACGATCACCAGCACCTGGGCCACGAACGGGCCGCCCGCTAGGGGAAGGGCCGCCAGCAACGCGACCCCCACTAGGCCCCAAAGGACCCGCTGCGCCCTTCGAGGAAGGCGGAGCACCGGTGTCGGCCTCGCCCGCAGCACGGGCCGCACCGCTGCCACGGCCGCGGAGACCACGGACACAACGGCGGCCCCCTGGGCGGTCGGGCCTCCCCCCGCCACGAACAACCAGTCCCGGATCGGAGCCAAGCCCTCGGGCTGGAGGATGAGGACTACCAGATCCTGGAACAGGCCCAGGCTCACCCCAGCTCCCAGCCCCACCAGCACGGGGCCGACCACCCGAGTGGGGAGCGCAGCCCCGGAGGCCCCCACGAGGCCCAAAAGTCCACCGACCCCTACCGCCCCTATCCACGCCACGTGGACCGGCCGGCCGCCGGACAGCAGCTGGAACAGCACGGGCGAGGCGTTGATGAACATGCTGCGCAGGTCCACCTGGGACCGCAGCCACACCAGAAACCCCACGCAGAAGCCCGGCGTAGCCCCACCCACAAACCCCGCCCCAAGCCGGCTCGCCAGCCCTCCCCGGGACCTGCGGGCAGCCACCCACCCGCTGGCCAGGAACACCCCCAGCAGCAGCGCCTGCCCCGCGGACACCCACCCGTCCACCACCCACCGGGCGTGCAGGGCCTCCACGAGCCCTACAAGGCTCAGGAAGCAGGCCACGGCACCGAAGACGAGTCCCACCCGCCACACGGCTAGGCCCTCTTGGCGGCCAGCCGCTCGCCCAGGATCCCCTGGGGACGGAAGATGAGGACCATCACCAGCATGGTGAAGGCGATCACGTCCTTCAGCTGGTAGGGGGCGGGGATGCCCAGCCCGTCCAGGAACAAGGCGGGGCCCACGGACTCCACCACGCCCAAAAACAAACCGCCCAGCATGGCACCCGGGATGTTCCCGATGCCTCCCAGCACCGCCGCGGTGAAGGCCTTGATGCCCGGGACGAACCCCATGAAGAAGTGCACCTGCTTGAACACCAGGGCGTACAGGATCCCCGCGGCGCCCGCCGCCGCTCCGCCGATGGCGAAGGTGAGCACGATGATGCGGTCCACGTTAATCCCCATGAGGGCCGCGGCGTCCTTGTCCTCGGACACCGCCCGCATCGCCTTGCCCACCTTGGTCCGCATGACGAACTGGTACAGGGCGAACATGAGCGCCGCGGCGCTCACCAGGACCACCGCCTGGGTCCGGAGGATTCCAACCCCCAGGAACTGCCACTCTCCCTTGAACAGCTCGAACTCGGGGTAGGCCTTGAACCCCGACCCGTATAGCCCCCGGAAGGCGTACTGCAGGAAGAAGGACGCGCCGATGGCGGTGATGAGGGGGACCAGACGGGGTGCCCGGCGCAGGGGACGGTAGGCCACCCGCTCCACCAAGACCGCAACCCCCAGGGACACCGCCGCCGCCACCACCACCAGGAGCAGCAGGGACAGGATGGGGTGGCGGTTCAAGAACCCCGAGGCCGCGAGAGGCGCGGCCACGAAGTAGGCGGTGTACGCCCCGCTCATGAACACCTCTCCGTGGGCGAAGTTGATCATCCGGAGGATCCCGTACACCATGGTGTACCCTAGGGCAATGAGGGCGTAGATCCCGCCCTGGGCGAGGCCGAAGACTACGAAGTCCACCCACTGCTCGCCCGTGTACCGCCCCAGGCGCAGAGTGCCCACGGTCCCCCACACCACCACCGCCACCACCACCAGGCGGAAGGCCCACAGGAAGGCGTCCACGAAGTTCAGACGTCGCACCACCGGTCTTTGCGACGTCCCGGCCGTCAAGTTCCCGACCTCCCCTCCGTCGGGGGGAAACGTGGGCGGGGGTGGACCCTTGCGGGCCCAACCCCCCGCCCGTCAGCCCTTCTCCCTCACCGCTTCATCGCCCAGACCTTCTTGGGGTCCACGCCCGGGTTCCACTTGGCCGGGTCCGCGGAGATGGTCTGGTAGACTGCGATCTTGGGGTCCGCGCAGTCCCCGTAGGGGTTGCAGGTCAGGTTCCCCGTGATGCCCGGGAAGTTCCGGGTGGCGAACAGGGCGTCCCGCAGGGCCTTGCGGCCGATGTAGGTGTTGCCCTGGGCGTCCTTCTTGGCCACCTTCTCGATGGCCGCGAAGATCATCATGGCCGCGTCGTAGGCGTGGGCGTGGAAGGCCGAAAGCGGCTTTTCGCCGTACTTCTTCTGGTGCTTGTCCAGGAACTGCCGGTACTTGGGGCCCAGGGCCTCCACGGACAGATCAGGGCTGGAGTGATACATGCCCCGAGCGGCCTCGCCCGCGGCCTTCCAGAAATCCGGGGAGAAGGTGCCGTCTGCGCTCATCAGCTTCACGTTCTCCAGGCCCGCCACCTCCTTGGCCTGCCGAGTGATGTGGCCGCCCGCGGCGATGAAGATGGGGTAGTAGAGGAGCTGCGGCTTGCCCGCGGCGATGCGGGTGAGCACGGGCCGCATGTCCGTGTCCGTGGGCGAGACGGCTTCCTGGGAGGTGATGGTCCCCCCCAGCCGCTTGAACACGTCCGCGAAGACGTTGGCCAGCCCCTCCGCGTACGGGCTTCCGTCGTGGATGGTGGCCGCCCGGCGGACTCCCAGGACGTGGTAGGCGAACTGCGCCGCGGCGCGGCCCTGCACCAGGTCGTTGTGGGCGGTCCGCAGGTAGCAGGCGTACTCCGGTCCCCGCTTGGGGTCCGTGAGCTTCGGCGCGGTGTTGGAGGGGGAGACGGTCACGATCCCCGCCTTGCACAGGATGGGCGCCCCCGGAACCGCCTCGCTGGAGCAGCTGCTCCCGATGGCGGCCACGATCTGGCGGTTCGCCGCGAGCTTCGTGGCCGCGGTGGTGCCGCCCTCCGCGTTGCAGCCGCTGTCCTCCCCGATGAGCCGCACGGGGTGACCCGCCACGGTCTTCTTGTCGTCGATAGCGATCTCGATGCCGCGCCGGCTGTCCACCCCGAGGCTCGCGTCAGGACCGGCCACTACGAGCCAGTACGCGATCACGATGGGCTGCCCGCGGGGCACGCGGACCACGCCCCAGTCGTCCGTCACCGGCCCCATCCGGACCGGGGCCGCTGGGGCCACGAGGTAGACGCTCCCCACAACGAAGGCCAGCAGGGACACCAAGACGAACGTCCGGAAAAGGCTGGTGCGGAACATCCCGAACATCCCCCCTTCGCGAAGAGTCTGGTGGATCCACACCGTCCCTATTCTACGCCGGAGGAACGCCCAAACCCTTCAGGGACCCGTCCCTCCCGCACCAGGCTCCGGAGGAGGAAGCCCACGTTGGCAGGCCGCTCCGCCAGCCGGCGCATGAAGTAGGGGTACCAGTCGGGCCCGAAGGGCACGTACACCCGGAGACGGTAGCCTTCCCGGACGATCCAGGCCTGCAGGTCGCGGCGGACCCCGTACAGCATCTGGAATTCGAACCCGTCCGGCAGGATCCCGTGCGCCTTCGCGAAGCGGAGGGCGTGGCCCAGGATGCGCTCATCGTGGGTCGCGATGGCAGGCTGGCGACCGTCTTGGAGCAGCCGTTCCATGAGCCGCACGTAGGCCCGGTCCACCTCCACCTTCCGGGGATAGGCGACCCGGGAGGGTTCCGCGTAGGCTCCCTTCACGAGACGCACCCGAGCCCCAAGCCGCAGGAGCTCCTCCAGGTCCTGCTCCGAGCGGTAGAGGTAGGCCTGGAGGGCCAAGCCCACCACCTCCGGCCCGTAGCCAGACGCTCGGAGGCCCCGGTACAGGTGCAAGGTGGGTTCCACATAGCGGCTGGCCTCCATGTCCATCCAGACAAACCCTCCGAGGTGCCGCGCGTGCGCGCAGATCTCCCGCAAGGACTCCTCCGCGAGCTCCCAGGAGAGGTCCAGGCCAAGCTGGGTGAGCTTGACGGCGATGTCCGCCAGAAGCTGGCGGCGCCGGATCTCGCTCAGCAGTTCCCGGTAGGCGGCCGCAGCCGCCCGGGCCTCCTCTGCCCGCGCGGTGCGCTCACCCAGCAGGTTCAGGGTGGCTGCCATCCCTTGCGCGTTGAGACGTGCGGCCACATCCAAAGCCTCTTGTCTGGTCTCTCCCGCCACGAACCGTCGGGCGACCCTCCGCATCCACCCATTCCGGGTCACCCACTCCTTCAGATCCCGCCGCTCGGAGAGGAAGACGAAAAACCGGCGCAGGGCTTCTTCCAGCCCCATGCCGCTACCCTACGGCTTGCGGACCAAGGCGCGAACGGGAGCGATCTCTACCCCCTCCCCCTCGATCTCCCGCACCATCTCCCGAAGCACCTCCGCGGTATGCGGCCGGTTGATGTGGCCGATGGCCAGGGCACTCCCCCTCTTGCGGGCAAGGGCCACCGCTCGCCACACCTCCCTCCGGATGGCCTCCGGAGCCGGATCGTTGTCCAGGAAGACGGACCGGACGACGATGGGGACCTTCAGATCCTCCGCCACCTGCTCGGCCACGCTTTGGGGAGAGGTCCGGGAGTCCACGAAAAAGAGGCCCCGTTCCCGCACGACCCCCAGCACCGCCCGCATCACCCGGGGATCCGAGGTTCCCCGGGATCCCATGTGGTTGTTGACCCCGACCACCCCCGGAAGCTGGTCGAGGTTGGATCGGACGACCCGGACGATCTCCTCCTCCGACATCTCCCCGTACACGCCCCCGGGCCCCATAGCCCGTGCTTTATCGGGGTCCAGGGGCTCCATGGGAAGGTGGAGGAGGACCTCAAGACCTGCTTCCGAAGCCCGCCGGGCGAGTTCCGTGCTGTACGGGAGTCCTGGGAGAATCGCCAGGGCCACGGGCCGTCCGATCTGAACCGCCCGATCCAGCTCCTGCGGGTGTCCCCCCGCATCGTCTAGGAGGAAGGCCACCCGCGGGCGGAGGGGCGGTGAGGAGGGCTCGGACGGCACGAGGGAGACGCGGAGTACGGGGAGCAGGCGCCCGCGGTACTCGACCCCGAACTCCGCCACCTGGCCCGGTCCCTCGGGTCGGCTGCCGAGCAGCACGCCGCCGCCCTGCTCCACCTCCTGGACCATCCGGCCCAGCACCGCCTTCACGTTTTGGCCTGGTCCGAGGGTGACCCGGTATCGCCTCCAGGTCCAGCGGGTCTCTCCGTCCGCCCGGATCTGCTCGGTCTCCCGGAGGATTCGGGTGCCCGGAGGAAGGGCTCGTAGGGCCAGGTTCCGGACCGTCTCCGTCTCCCTTCCCAGATCCACGGCCTTCCGGGTAGGCTCGGGGGACGGTTTGCCCGCGGGAGCAGAAGCGAGCGGGGATGGACGGACGGGGCGCACCGGCTCTCTCCGGGAAGCCGGCTTGGAGAGGTAGGCCCCCACGGCCAGGACGGCCCCCAGCAGAACGACCCACATCCATCGCTGGCCCCGGGAGGACCGACGGCGCCTCGGAGAAGGGCGAGGAGCAGTAGACCGCACTACCGGCGACGGAGGGCATCCACCGCCTTTCGGAGCTGCTCGAACCGGATGGCCTCCAGCTCCTGCGGGGTCTTGCCCTCGATGCGGTCTCCCGCCACGATGTCCGGCTGGATCCCCTTTCGGTGGATGTCCCGCTTCTTCGGTGTGAGGTACTTGGCGGTGGTGATGGTGGCGCCCCGCCCTCCCGGCAGGTCCACCACGGAGGTGATGACGCCCTTGCCGAAGGTGCGCTGCCCTACGAGGACTGCGGTCCCGGTATCCTGGAGGGCCCCCGCGAGGATCTCGCTGCATGAGGCGGTTCCCTCGTTCACCAGGACCGCCACCGGTTTGCGGTACTTCTCCCGGGCCGTGGCGTAGATGGTGCGCATCCGACCGTTCCGGTCTACCTCATACAGGATGGGGCCCGAGGGCACGAAGAAGTCCGCCACTCGGGTGCACTGGTCCACGAGCCCTCCGGGACTGCTTCGGAGGTCGAGCACCAGGCCCGCGCCCCGCGCCTGACGGACCCGCTGCATGTGCCGGGCGAACCGCTCGGAGGTGTCCTGGTTGAAGGCCAGGATCCGGATGTAGGAGAGGCCCGCCGCCTGCAGCAGTCCCCGCTCCCGGTCCGAGAGAGCCTCCTCGCCCTGTACGCTGGTGATCTCGATGCGATCCCGGACGATGGTTACCTCGAAGGTGCGTTCTCCCCGCTGGATGCGAAGCCGCACCTGTGTTCCCTGGGGTCCCCGGATCCGGGCCACGGCTTCCTCGATGGGCATCTCGGCGGTTGGGGTTCCATCGATGTGGGTGATGTGATCCCCGGGCCGTAGGCCCGCCCGCCATGCGGGCGTGTTCTCAATGGGCGCCACCACCAGCAGGCGCCGATCCTGCTTCTCGATGAAGATCCCGATGCCGAAGAAATAGCCGCGGAAATCCTCCTGGAACCTCCGGAAGCCCTGGGCGTCAAAGAAGGCGGTGTACGGGTCGTCCAGGGCCTGGAGCATGCCCCGGGCTGCGCCGTCGTAGAGGGCACGCCAGTCCAGGTCCTTCCGGATGTACTGACGATCCAGGGCTTCTGAGAGCGCCTGCAACATCCGGAGCCCCTCGTTCCGCGGATCCGCCGCCGCCACGCCCGTGCGGCTGCCGAGGGCGTAGCCCGCGGAGAACGCCAGCAGGAGGGTCACAAGACCCGCCATCCACAGGATCGCCGCTCGGTTCCTCCCCATGCTTCCTCCCCGATCCGCTCCGGGATCCCGTCGCGCGTGCCTGGGTCCATAATAGCGGGACGCGGGGTCTCCGCCTAGGACGTACGCAGGTACGTATACCTCCGCCTCCTTCAGACCACTCCCCGTGCGCACCCGAACCTGCCGGCGCACGTATCCCTCTTCGTAGGCGTCCAGCCGGTGGAGGGAAGCCGGATCCAGGTCGTGCAGGAGCAGCCCCGGAACGCACCCCTCTGGATCCGGCACGATCTCCGGGTACCCGGAGCGGGACTGAGCCGGGGACACCAACCGCCACCCGGGCAGGGATGCGGGCTCCGTGGGAAAGGTACGGCCCGTGATCCGGCGCACGAGCTCCGGGTCCCGGAGGGTGCCGTACACGAAGAGGCGCATGGGTTCCGTCACGCCCGACCCTCTGCCCGGATCCGAAGGGCCCGTCGGTACGCCTCCCTCCGGGAGATCCCGTACGCCCGAGCCACTACCTCCGCCGCGTCCCGGACGGATTCCCCTTGGGCCAGGAGGCGCCGCAGATCCTCGTCCGTCTTCTCGTCCTCGGCGGATTCGGGAGAAGCGCCCTCTACCACTAGGGTGATCTCGCCCCGGGGAGGGTGGGCTTCCAGGTGCGCGAGGGCCTCACTGATCCGCCCCCGGAAGACCTCCTCGTGCAGCTTCGTGAGCTCCCGGCAGACCGCGACCCTCCGGTCGCCCACGACCGCCCGCAAGTCCCGCAGGCTCTCCAGAATCCGCTCCGGGGACTCGAACAGGATGAGCGTCCCCCGTTCCTCCTTCAGCTCCTCGAAGAACCGGCGGCGGTCGGAGGACTTTCTGGGGATGAACCCCGCGAACAGGAACCGGTCCGTCGCCAGCCCGCTCGCCGCGAGAGCGGCGAGGACGGCGCTTGGGCCGGGCACGGGAACTACGGGAATCCCTTCCTCCACGCACGCCCGGATGAGTTCATATCCAGGATCCGAGATCCCCGGGGTCCCCGCGTCGCTCACCAGGGCCACGGACCGGCCCGCACGCAGCTGGGCCATCAACTCACCTGTGCGCCGACGTTCGTTGTGCTCGTGGTAGCTCACCAGGAACTTCCGGATGCCATAGTGCTGCAGGAGCTTAGCGGTCTGCCGCGTGTCCTCCGCCGCGACCAGATCCACCTCCCGCAGGATCCGCAGGGCCCGGAAGGTGATGTCCTCCAGGTTCCCGATGGGGGTGGCGACCACGTACAGGGTCCCCGTCTTTCTGGACATGCTCGCCTCCACCTCCTGAAACGCTCAAGGGGACCCGCCACCTCCCCCCTGGGACGGCAGGAGGGCCTCCAGCAGCAGGATGGCCGCGGCCTTATCTAGGGGCTGGTTGCCGTTCCCGCACTTGGGCGACTGCACGCAGCAAGGGCACCCGTCCTCGCAGGGGCAGGTCCGAATGGCCTCCAGGGTCGCCTCCAGCCACTCCTCCAGCACCTGGTAGGCACGCTCCGCAAACCCCATCCCGCCCGGATACCCGTCATACACGAAGATCGAGGCGCGGCCGGTCTGCGGATGCAGGGGATCGCTCACGCCCCCGATGTCCCATCGGTCGCACATGCTGAACAGCGGCAGCAGCCCGATGGCCGCGTGCTCCACCGCGTGGATCCCCCCCGCAAAGTCCCGACCTGCCCGCCGCACGCGATCCGCGAGGTCGTCCGGGAGATCGAGGCCCACCGCGACCGTACGCAACCGCTGCGGTGGCAGATCCACCGGGAACACCCCCAACACCTGATCCGTCTCCAGTCGCTTGCAAGCATACTCCACCACCTGGGTGGTCACCTCCACCTCATAGAGGGAGGCCTCCGCGGAGCCGAGGGGCCTGCGGGAGCGCTCCCGGTGGATGAAGAGGTCGGTGGTGGTTCGGGCCTCCGTGTAGTGATCCGCGGCGGTCCACCGAACCCGGGCAACTCCTTGACGGAGATCCAATGTCTGCACCTCATACGTCTCCCCCCGGTGCAGGTAGATGGCCCCCGGGTGCACCTGCGGGACGGCGCGGGCTTCCTCCACGGTACCCAATAGCTCCCCGCGCTCGTCCACGATCCGGATCACACCCCCTCCCCCGGACCGCAGGTTCACCTCCGCGGCCGGGTACCGGCCGCCGCGCCAGTACAGGCGGCCTCCACGACGCGCGAGTTCCCCTCGCTCCACCAGCCACTCCGCCACCTCCCGAGCGGGATCCCCGAAGAGGTGGAAGTCCTCCTCCGCGAGGGGGAGCTCCGCGGCGGCGCACCGCAGGTGGTCCGCCAGCAGGTAGGGGTTCTGCGGGTCCACCACCGCGGCCTCGACGGGCCGGCCGAAGAGGAAGTGTGGGTTGCGCATGAGGTACTGATCCAGGGCATCCGCGAGCGCGATGAGGACCACGAGCCCCTCCCTCGCCCGTCCCGCCCGTCCCGCCCGTTGCTCCAGACTTGCCAGGGTTCCCGGGAACCCCACCAGGACCACGGCGTCCAGGGCGCCCACATCAATTCCCAGCTCCAGGGCACTCGTGGAGACGACCCCCACCAACTCCCCGGCGAACAGCCGCCGCTCGATCTCCCGCCGATCCTCTGGAAGGTACCCGGCCCGGTACGGCTGGATGCGGGAGGCCAGGTCGGCGGGGAGGCGATCCGCGGCGTACCGGTAGATCAACTCCACGGCCCTGCGGGTCTGGGCGAACACGAGGGTGCGTACCCCGTGCCGGATCAGGATGCAGAAGAGTTCCGCAGCCTCCCGGTAGGGGCTGCGGCGGAACAGGCCGGAAGCATCCAGAGGAGGGTTCCACAAGAGGAAGTGCCGGGCGGATCGCGGGGCTCCGTTCTCCGAGATCACCCGCGCGGGCCGTCCAAGCAGGCGCTGCGCGAGCTCCCCGGGGTTCCCGAGGGTGGCGGAGGTACAGATGAATTGGATCTGGGTCCCGTATGCCCGGCAGATGCGTTCCAGCCGGCGCAGCACCAGGGCCACGTGGCTTCCGAATACCCCCCGGTACACGTGGAGGTCGTCGAGGACCACATACCGGAGGTTTTCGAACACGTGGGCCCACCGACGGTGCTGGGGAAGGATCCCCATGTGCAGCATGTCGGGGTTCGTCAGGAGGATCTGGGCGGTGTCCCGGATGTAGGGTCGGTCCCTGGGCGGGGTATCCCCATCGTAGATCCCGGCCCACAGGCGCAATCCCAAAGATCGCAGCTCATCCAGCTGATCCTGGGCAAGGGCCTTGGTGGGGTACACGTACAGGGCCCGGGTGCGGGGATCCTGGAGGATCCGCTCCAGCACGGGGAGGATATAGCAGAGGGTTTTCCCGCTCGCGGTCGAGGTGGTGACCACCACGGATTCCCCCGCCCGCACCGCATCCACGGCCAGAGCTTGGTGGAGGTACAGGCGCCCGATCCCCTTGCGCTCCAGGGCCTCCCGCAGGGGAAGAGGGAGAGGGCGGGCGGGATCCGCATACCGCGGGGCACGGGGGGGAAGGGACTCCACATGGACCACCCGGTCCCCGTAACGGTCGCGCAGGGAGCGGAGGAGAGAGGTGAGGGGCATCTTGACGGGTCCCTCCGGTTTCCCTACGATGAAATGCTGCCCGGGCCGGAGTGGCGGAACGGCAGACGCGCTACGTTCAGGGCGTAGTGGGCGCACAGCCCGTGGGGGTTCAAATCCCTCCTCCGGCACCACCGTTTTGATCCTGTGCCGGGAGCCGATGCGTATGTCCGAGGCCTACCCGCTTTCCCCCACCCAGGATCTGGAGGTCCTCCCGCACCTGCGTGGGTTCGCGGACGAGCTCGCAAGGTTCAGCAACCTCCTCAAGCAGGCCCACCCCCGGGGCAGATCCGCCATCGGCTTGATCATACACCGGCCCGGGCCGGACCGGTTCCTGCGGAGGGTGTGCGAGGCGGTCGCCCGGGGGGAGCCCATCGTCACCACCCACGAGGCCGCCGCCCTCCTGGGCCTGTCCACGGCGGAGCTCGTGCGCCGGCTGGAGGCGGGCGAGCTCCCACAGCCCGTGTACCGGGAGGGCTGGAAGATCATCTGGCGTCGGGAGCAGCTCCGGAGGGAGTAAGTTGGCCCACATTGCCCTCCACGTGGTGTGCAAGGCCTGCGGGCAGCTGTTCGACACGAACATCCGCACCGATCCGGAGTCCTTCCGGAAGGGGACCTTCGCGGCCAATTACCACACCTGTCCGTCCTGCGGAGCCACGGAGACCTACCGGAAGGCAGAGTACGTACCCCGCGACGTCCGAACCGGCAAGCCCGCGGAGCGCCCCTGAGTGGTATACTGGACCCAAGTCAACACAGCGCGGGAATCTCCCCGGGAAAGGAGGGTAAGGGAATGGTCAGGTACGAGGCCAAGAAGTTCCCTTCCTTCGAGGTGGAGCTGGACGGCATCAGCAAGCGGACCATGGAGGAACACTACAAGCTCTACCAGGGCTACGTGAACAAGGCCAACGAGATCCTGGAGAAGCTCGCGGCCCTGGACAAGGATCCCGCCAAGGCGAACCCCACGTACTCCGAGATCCGGGAGTTGAAGGTGGAGCTCACCCGGGCCATCGGAGGCGTGAAGAACCACGAGATCTACTTCGACCACCTGGGGGGACCTGGGGGAAAGCCTCAAGGAGCCCTGCTGCAGCTCCTGGAACGGGACTTCGGCTCCTTCGAAGAGTGGCAGAAGGACCTGAAGGCCACAGGGATCGCGGCCCGGGGTTGGGCGTGGCTCGCCTACGACTGGGATATAGGGCGGCTTTTCAACTACATCGGGGACGAGCAGAACACCTACCCCGTCTGGAACTGCACGCCCCTCGTGGCCCTGGACGTCTTCGAGCATGCGTACTTCATCGACTTCGGGACCAACAAGGGCGCGTACATCGATGCCTTCTTCCGCAACTTGAATTGGGAAGCGGTGACCCGCCGGGCGGAGCGGTTCGGCATCTTCCGGCACGCGGGTCTCGCAGGATCCTGAGGGCCTTGGGGTCCGGGTAAGGGGGGCAGCAAAGCCCCCCTTATTTTTGGGGGGCAGGCAGGAATTTCCCCCGCCGCAAAGAATGTTCACCGCACCCACCGGAAGGGGGCGAGGGGGATGCGGGAACAGCAGCTCTGCTGCCCGTACTGCGAAACCGTGATGGAGCTCCGGTTCGAGCCCCGGGCCCGGGAAGCCTCGTGGTATGAGTGTCCCATCTGCGGGCATCGGGTCGAGCCCGAGGGGCTCCGCTCCCTGGACGACGAGATGCCCGCGCGCCGCTTCTCCTTCCAGTGAGGTCCCCCATGGCCCTACCCCTCACCCGTCCCTGCCCCGTGTGCGGCGCGGAGATGGAGCTCGTGATCTCGGACGAGGCCCGTTCTATGTACGTCTACGAGTGCACGGAGTGCGGCTTCCAGACTCGGGAAGCCGCGGAGGGCCTTGAGGAGGTTCCGGAAGAGGAGTGGGGACCAGAAGAACTGGAGGAGTTTGAATCCGAGGAGGACGAGGAGATCTGAAGGGGATGAGGGTCATCTACACCGTGGTCTCCTCCGCCCTGGGGAGGATGCTCGTGGCCGCCACCTCCCGGGGAGTGTGTGCGGTCATGTGGGGGGAGGAGGCGGCGCTGGAGCGGTTCCTCCGCGAGAAGGCCCCTCAGGCGGAGCGGGAGGAAGCGGATCCGGAGCTGGGGGCGTTCGCCTCGTCCCTGCACGCCTACCTCGCCGGCAATTGGACGACGCTGGATGTGCCCGTGGACCTGTGGGGGACCCCCTTCCAGCAAACCGTGTGGCGAGCCCTCCAGGACATCCCCCGGGGGGAGGTCCGTTCCTACGCGGATGTGGCCCGGGCCATCGGGCGTCCCACGGCGGTCCGCGCCGTGGGCCAGGCATGCGCCGCCAATCCCGTAGCCGTCCTCGTCCCCTGCCACCGGGTGATCCGCAGCGACGGCGGGTTAGGGGGCTACGGGTGGGGGGTGCACCGGAAGCAGGCGCTGCTGGAGCTGGAAGGGGCACTCACGGAGGTCCGCTCACCCAGAAAAGACCACTTCCCCTCCCAGGACCGTCATGCGAACCCGCGCTTCCCGTAAGGTCTCGGGCTTCCGGAGCACGTCCTGGTCCACCGCCACGAAGTCGGCCACCTTTCCCACCTCGAGACTCCCCTTGAGGTGCTCCTCCCCGGCGGCGTACGCGGGGCCCAGGGTGTAAGCCCGGAGGGCTTCCCGGATGGACAGGGCCTCTCCCGGTCCCGGAAGCTCCCGACCGTCCTCCGGATGGCGGCGGAAGACCGCCACGTACATTCCGCGGAGCACATCCGGGGCCACCACGGGCGCATCGGACCCGAAGGCGAGCACGGCCCCGCTCTGGAGCAGGGACCGCCATGCGTAGGCGTATTCGGAACGGGCGCCCCAGTACCGGCGCGCGATCGCCTCGTCGCTCGCGCAGTGCATGGGCTGCATAGAGGCGACCAACCGGAGTTGCCCGAACCGTGGGAGATCCGCCGGGTGGACCAGCTGTGCGTGCTCCACCCGGTGGCGAAGTCCATGACGGCGGCTTGCCTCCTGAGCGGCCTCGAAGGCCTCTAGGGTCCAGCGGTTCGCGCGGTCGCCGATGGCGTGCACCGCGCAGGCCCATCCGGCCCCCGCAGCCCGGGTCACCAGCTCCACGAGTTCCTCCCGCTCATACGCGGCGATTCCCACGCCCCGCTGGCCTTCGTAGGGTTCCAGCATGGCCGCGGTCTGGGAGCCGAGGGTACCGTCCGCAAAGATCTTCACGAACCCCACCCGCAGCCACTCGTCCCCCAGGCCCGACCGCAACCCAAGCCGCCGGGCCTCCTCGAGGCGCTGTGCGGGAATCGCGGCCACCACCCGAAGCCGGAGGCTCCCCGTCTGGTGCATGCGCTGCAAAACCCCAAGCCCCAAGCGGTCCTCCGCAGGTCCCGGCATGTGGTGGACCCCGGTGATCCCGTACCGGTGGAGGTGGCGGACGGCCTCCAGAATCGCGGATTCCACCTCCGATTCCGGAGGCGGCGGAACCGCCCGGGCCACGAGGGCCGTGGCGGCCTCCCGGAGCACCCCCGTGGGCCTTCCTCCCACCCGCTCGATGACTCCGCCCGGAGGGTCCGGGGTCCCAGGACCCACGCCCGAGCGCGCCAGGGCTTGGGAGTTGCACCAGACGAGGTGCCCGTCCCGACTCCACACGACCACCGGGTTCTCCGGGGAGACGGCGTCCAGGTCTTCCCGACTGGGTGCCTCCCCCTCGGGCCACCGATTCGGCTCCCACCCCCGCCCGAGGATCCAGGTGCCGGGAGTCGTCCGTCGCACGGCTTCCGCCACCCGCAGGAGGGCTTCCGGCAGGGACCGCGTGCCTTCCAGGTCCACCTGGCGACGACAGAGGCCGAGGGCCACCAGGTGGAGGTGGGCGTCCGTGAAGGCGGGGAGAACCGCGAGCCCTCCCAGGTCCACCTCCGGAAACTCCGGGAACCGGCTCCGCACCTCCGCGTCCGTCCCCAAGGCCACGATCCGACCTTGCCAGCAGGCTAAAGCCTGAGCCACGGTATCCGCCTGGTCCAAGGTGTAGATCCTGCCGTTGTGGAACCGAACGCCCCGCACTAGGGACTCTCCGGCGCGGCCAGCGCGGACAACTCCTCTACCTCCTCGGGGTTGAGCTGGACCTCCGCGGCCCGGGCGTTTGCTGACACCTGTTCGGGTCTGGTGGCGCCCGCGATCACCGTGCAAACCGCGGGCCGGTGCAGGAGCCACGCGAGGGCGACCTGAGCGAGTTCATGCCCCCGCTTTCGGGCCCACTCCTCCAGCCGTCGCACCACGGCGAAGTTCCGCGAAGTGGCGAACCGGCTCCGCATGTGTTCCAGCTGCGCAAACCGGGTTCCGGGAGGGGCCGGCTCTCCTTCCCGGTACTTCCCCGTGAGGAGCCCCCCAGCGAGGGGGAAATACGGAATCACGCCGATCCCCAAAGAGGCGCAGGCGGGCAACAGCTCCCGCTCGACCGTGCGGTTCAGGAGGCTATATTCCGGCTGTACCGTGGCGAACCGTGCCCATCCGTTCCGATCCGAGATCCACAGGGACCACACCAGTTGCCAAGCGGCGAAGTTGGAGCACCCGATGTAGCGCACCTTCCCCTGCCGCACGAGGTCGTTGAGGGCATCCAAGGTCTCCTCCAGAGGGGTTTCCGGGTCCCACCGGTGGATCTGGTAGAGATCCACGTAGTCCGTCTGCAATCTCCGTAGGCTGCGCTCGATGCCTCGCAGGATGCGGGCCCGAGAGGCCCCCCGTTGGTTGGGTCCCGGCCCCAACTCCCACCCCACCTTGGTCGCGATGATCACCTCCTCCCGATGCCCCCGAAGGGCCTGGCCCAGGAACTCCTCCGATTGCCCGCCCCCGTAACTGTCCGCGGTGTCGAAGAAGTTGATCCCGCACTCCAGGGCCGCGTGGACCACCCGGGCGGTCTGCTCCGCGTCACACACCCGCCCGAAGTTGTTCCCGCCCAAGCCCACCACCGAGACCTGCAGCCCTGTGGAGCCCAAGCGCCGGTACCGCACCTTCCACCTCCGGCCTCCGCCTCTGCGAACCCTCTCCCATTGTGAACAGCGTACCCCACGGGCCGGAAGGAGTTCTCCAGGATCCGTCGTAAGCAGGTTCTGCAGATCCTTCGCCAAAGGGGGTGGGGGAAGTGCGGAAGACGTCCAGGCTCTTCCGGGTAGGGATCCTGGGAGTGGTCGGGTCCCTGATCCTTGGGGGAATGGCCGGCTCGAGCCCCGGGGGGGCCTACGGGGGAACCCTACGGGTGGTGGACGAACCGCCGGGGGAGCCCTTCGGGGTCCCCTGGGAGATCACGGCGTTCGGCACCATCCCCGCCATTCCGTCCCTGGAACCGCTCATCTGGATGGACCGGGACGGGACTCCAAGGCCCCTTCTGGCCCGGCGGTGGGAGCTCTCCTCGGACCGGCGGCAGCTCACCCTCCTGCTCCGGAGGGGCGTCCGGTTCCACGACGGCTCCGCGTTCGACGCCCGGGCGGTGCAGTTTGCCCTGGAAAACCAGAAGAAAGCGGGGCGCTTCCCGGACCTGGTGCGGGTGGAGGTCCTGGGGCCCGACCGGGTACGGCTGACGTACCGGAGGTGGGACAACCGGATCCTCGTAGGATTGGCGGGGACCTTCGCCATGGTGGTCTCTCCCCAGGCCCTCTCCCGGATGGGACCGGAGCGCGCGCGGTGGCACCCGGTGGGGACCGGGCCGTTCCAGTTCGTCCGGTACGAACGGGACAGCTACGTCCGGTACCGGAAGTCCCCCCAGTACTGGGACCGCGGCAAGCCCTACCTGGACGAGCTGGAGCTGCGGTTCATCCGGGACCTCCAGACCCTCAAGGCTGCTCTGCTGGCCCGGCAGGTGGACGTGGCGGGCATCCAGGATCCCCGGGTGATCCGGGAGCTCGAGGCGGCGGGGTTCCGGCTCGTGGGCGCACCCAACTACATCGTGATGCTGGTGCCCGACAGCGCGAACGCCAACTCCCCTCTTGCGAAGCGGGAGGTCCGGGAGGCCGTCTCGTACGCCATTGACCGGCAGGCCATCGTGCAGGCTCTGGGTCCCGGCGTCCTCCGGGTGACCAACCAGATCGCCTTCCCGGAGCACAACGCCTATTTGCGCGATCTCCCGCCCCCTCCATACACCCCGAACCGCGCCAAGGAGCTGCTCACCCAGGCCGGGCATCCCAACGGATTCCGGACACGGCTCATTGCCCCACCCTTCGTGGAACGGGACGCGGTGGTGGCCATCCAGCGGTACCTCTCGGAGGTCGGCATCCAGGCGGATCCGGAGTTCCCGGAGATTGGGCGGTACCGGGAGTACCAGACCAAGGGATGGACCGGGTTCCTGGTGCAGCTCTATGGGTTCTTTGCGAACTACAACAGCATGATCGGCTTCTACTACATCGAGGCCCCGGAAGTGTACGTGAGCCTGCGCCGGCCGCCACAGCTGCAGACGCTCTTCCAACAGTCCATCGCCACGCTGCAGCCGGAGGCCGCGCGGACTCAGGCGGTCCACCGCCTCCTCCTGGAGGACCGCACGGTGATCCCCTTGTGGATGGGGCCCCGGGTGTACGTGACCGCCCCCCACGTGCACAATACCTACCACATGCGGGGCGTGGCCTGGCCCTTCTGGAAGCCCGGAGAGGCGTGGGTCGAGCGCCGCTGAGCGCGCCCTCCCCCAGATCCATGTCGGGCCCGCTCCGCTTCCCCAGCCCTCGGGACGTCCCGACCCCACCCGGCGGGGAGGGTTGGGAGGACCTCTACCCCTACTACCTCCGGTTCGGGGAGGAGTGGGAGGAGCAGAGCTTGTGGCTGTTCGGGACGATTCACTTTGCGGAAGTGCTCGCCCCCTTCGATGCCGTCGCGGTCGAGGCCACCCACATGGCCCTGGGGCAGATGAGCAGCCGTACCTTCGCGGTTCCTCCCTCCATGGGGATCGCCGCCCGTCTTCTGAACGGATACCTCTACATCAGCCCCATTCCCGTAGCGGATCCGCAGAAGATCCAGGAACGGGTCCAGCTGTTCCAGTCCCGAGCCGGGGAGTACTACACGAACTGGAACCGCATCTATGCGGAGTGGAAGGAGAAGGTCCAAGCGGAGATCGGACGACTGAGAGCGCTCTCCTTTGAGGACCCCCCGGAGGTGGAACCCGAGCGCTTCGTGACGGAGCGTCGAGGGTACGGCTCTGCCCTCGATCTCCTCACCGCGTACCACCGACTCGTGGAGAGCATCTTCCGGGTATGGCAGTACCATATGGAGATCGTGATCATCGGATTCGCCGCCTACTTCACCTTCTACGAGTTCTGCAAGAAGGCGTTCCCGGAGATCTCCGACCAGGCCATTATCCGGATGGTGGGGGCCATTGAGGTGAGCACGTTCCGCCCCAACGAGGAGCTCAAGCGCCTGGCGCAGCGGGCCGTGGAGTTGGGGGTGGACGGGCATTTCCAGCCCGAAGCGAACGGGAAGGAGGTTTTTGAGGCCCTGGAGCGGAGCGAGGCCGGGCGGGCGTGGCTCGAGGAGTGGCACCGGAGTTCCGACCCCTGGTTCTACATGAACACGGGGGACGGACTCCAGCATCACTTCCGGGCGTGGGTGGACGATCCGGGGGCCGTCTTCGGCATCCTGTGCGACTACGTAGCGAAGGTGAAGCGGGGGGAGTCCCTGGAGCGGGACATCGAGGGCCGCCGGCGGGACCGGGATCAGATCACGGAAGGGTACCGGGCCTTGCTGCAGACGGAGGAGGATCGGAAGGCCTTCGACGAGCTCCTGGGGCTTGTGCGCAACGTATACTACGCCATCGAGGACCACCAGTTCTACGTGGAGCACTGGTACCAGAGCACCTTCTGGAACAAGGTGCGGGAGCTGGGGCGGCTGCTGACCAAGCAGAGGATTTTGCAAAACGAGGAGGACATCTTCTGCCTCCACTGGATCGAGGTCGAAGCGGCTCTGGTGGACATGCTTCTGGGGTGGGCCATCGGAGTTCCCGCCCGTGGCGGGCGCTACTGGCCGAAGGTCGTCGGCCGGAGGCGGGCCATCCTGGAACGGCTGCGGGCGTGGACTCCCCTCCCCGCCCTGGGACAGGTGCCGGAGGCCGTGGTGGATCCTGCGGTGGTGATGCTCGGCGGGATCACCCCGGAACGCCTCCGGGAGTGGGCAGAGGGCCTGAAGGAGGAAGGGAAGATCCTCCGGGGGATCGGGGCCTCCCCGGGCACCGCGGAGGGGACGGCGCGGGTGGTCCTCCGCACCGAGCAGCTGGAGGAGGTACAGGACGGAGAGATCCTGGTGTGCTATGCCACGCAGCCGAGCTGGACCCCCGTGCTCTCCAGGGTGCGCGGGACCGTGACCGACGCGGGCGGGTTGATGTCGCACGCGGCCATCGTGGCCCGGGAGTTCGGAATCCCCGCGGTCCTCGGGACCGGATCTGCCACGAAGCGGATCCGGACAGGACAGAGGATCCGGGTAGATGGAGACGCGGGAGTCGTCATGATCCTGGATTGAGGGACCGGGGAATGGGCGGACCGGACCGGGCCCACCACGGGCTCAGGCGCACCACGTTCCCCACCACCAGCGTGGCGGGCGGTTCAAGCCCCGCCTCCCTCACCTTCCGCGCGATCTCCCCAAGCCGCCCCACCACTACCCGCTGATCCTCCAGGGTCCCCCGGCTGACCACCGCCGCGGGAAGCCCCGCATCCGCCCCGCACACCAAGAGCCGATCCGCGACCTGGAAAAGCCGGCGCAGCCCCATGAGGACCACTAGGGTCGGTACCCGCGCCAACGCCGCCCAGTCCAGGTCCGAGGGCCCGTCGCACTCGTGCCCCGTCACCACCGCAAAGGCCGAGGCGTAGGCCC
>Ga0197143_1000316_pt1 | contig 56698 bp, 64 predicted proteins | sample GBS70_MetaG_FD_148603 | JGI IMG/M metagenome (GOLD analysis project Ga0197143, IMG submission 148603) | Sediment microbial communities from Great Boiling Springs, Gerlach, Nevada, United States - GBS 70_MetaG | ecosystem: Environmental > Aquatic > Thermal springs > Hot (42-90C) > Sediment... | reverse complement strand
TGCGGGATGCGGGATTCGAACCCGCGCCAGAGGCTTGGGAAGCCTCCATCCTAACCACTAGACCAATCCCGCCTAATTAAATATAATATACTACCTTTAATTTAAAATTATGACCATCCTCCTTATCTTATCTTGCCTTATCTTAATCTTACCTTAATCCTATCCCTGATGACTTTCTATATGGTCCTCTACTCCTTAACCGTGCTCTATCCTTCCCCTCTTTATACCTTAGTAACTCATCCTCATCCTTATATGAATCGCTGTAACTTATACTGTAAAGATCATCTATAAGCTTGGTGGCATGTTTAACATCTGTATCACATGAGAATGCTATACTTACCTTATTGCCTTCTATAGTTATGATTGGATATACTAAATTCTTGCTCTCAACTATCTCTGCTACATCATTAACGAACTCTATAGCCTCTGAGAAAGAGCCTAGCATGTAGGATCTTACCATTGTATTGTTTATACGTGACCAATCTTTATCATCAGGATTCATGCTTAGTATTATTATTTAGGGGAGAGATATTTATTTATCTTATAGTCTACCAAGTGCTACAACTGGTTCTAATCTACTTGCTCTTACTGCAGGGTACAACCCTGATACCATACTTAATGCTATAGATAATGTTACAACCCTTGATATATCCTCTATGGTGTATAATGGAGTTGCTCTAGCATCAGGGGGTGCATTCCTGTTCCCAGGTGCAAAGTTAGATAATATATTACCCCCAGCAATACCAAGGGGTATGCCTATAGTAGCCCCTATACTACCTATTATCAGTGCCTCCATAAGGAAGAGTAGTAATATTGTATTCTTCTTAGCCCCTATAGCCTTAAGTATCCCTATCTCCCTAGTCCTCTCTACTACAGATGTGTAAAGCGTGGTTATTATACCTATAGAGCCTACTACTAATGATATTACTGCTATGCTGAATAGGAATGTTGTTATACCACCTATGAACTCCCTTATCGTAGTAAGTATAACCTTTGATGATGTTATCCCTATATCGTTACCGTATAACTTCCTTATACCCTCCTCTACACTCTCTACAAGGTCTGCATTACTTGCTATAACAACTATACTATCATACCTACCGCTCTTCTTCATGAGAGAGTTTGCTATATCTGGGTTCATAATAATAGCACCATCTATGGTAGGGTTACCCGTTATCTTCATTATGGCTCTAACAACAAATGTCCTAGAGTTAACCTGCTGCTTACCATCCTCATCCACATATGAGTACTTCACTACTACAGTCTGACCAAGCGTAGCAAATGGTACAGACTCACCAGGGGGTCTTGCTATTCGCTCAGATATTATTAAAGAGGCTGGGTTCTTATCTATAATAGAGCCTTCATCAAACTTTATAGCTGGGGCAATGGAGTATATCTTTGTAGGATCTTGTGCAAAGACCCTTGCATTAAATGTCTTCCCCCTAGACTCTATAGTTACAGTTCCTATATAGTTAGGTATAACATCTGCTACCCCAGGCAGATTCTTTATCTTATCAGCAACTACCTGAGTTAATACTATCTTTGGTGCATTAGGCGCACTAGCAAAGCCAGAGCTCTGAGTAGGTGCAGGGCTTACAAATATTACATTAGGGGCAAGTAGGCTGAACTGTCTATCAGAAAATGCAAGGAACCCTGTGGTTAAGCCATTAACTGCTATAAGTAATGCACTTCCTGTTGTAACCATAAGTATGGTTAATATGGATCTAACCTTACGCTCCTTTAATGCCTCAAATGCAAGTTGTATAATTGAGAGTATGTTCATACCTGTATAGAGCTCTTACTCCTTCTACCTATGAAGAATCCTGCTACCCCTGCACCAATTATACCTAGTATAATAACCATGCTTGTATTTGATGTAATTAGAGTAGATGCTGGCTGGGTATTATTATTAGTGTTACTGATATTTAATGGTGTATATGCAACTCTTCCATCTAATATTACCTCATGCTCTTCTCTTAAGGCATCTTTGTATGTAACCTTAACCTTAACATCGTACATATCCTTAACATCACTAACACTTGGATCTATTGGTATGTTAAATGGTATTGGTGAGTTTATTAGCAGATCCCCTAGGTACTGTGGACCAGCAGAAGGCTTAAGATCACCATCAAGCATAGAGACACTTGTGAACAAAGCATCAGCAGAACCATCATTAAGCAGATACCCACTAAGATTAGGATTATTGCCTATGAATGTTATCTGTAGATCGTACATCTTTATGCTAGGCTCACCTAATGCATATACACTTATACTCCTCTCTATACTATGCAGACCCCCAGTAACATCAAGGTATGTTATGATCAATGGTATATCAAATGTCTTGTCATGTGCATTGCTTGTAGCAAATATCTTTAAGGGTAATCTAATACTACTATCTGCATCTATCTCTGCTACCTTGTAGTAACCATCGCCTATTATACTTATAGGCAGTTGACTTATGGCATTAACATTAACCCTAACCTCAACATTGTATGCACTCTCATCACCAACGTTACTTAACACTATATTACGATCATTTATATTAAGTGTGGTTATCTTATAATCATCTACATTTACCCTAAGATCTGCGCTTGTACTGCTACCCTTTACTATTAGATTGATGTTGTTTGTGACGCTCTTCTTATTACCATATGAGTCTGTATAATCTAATGCCAATTGCAGATTCTGGAGTGTGTTTGCTATGTTAGGATTAGCATAAAGTTTTAACTCAATCTTAGCACTACTATTAGGCTCTATGGTTGATAGATCGAATACCTTTCTACCAACATCCAGTAGGCTACTAGTTGATGTTACCTTTGCTATTACAGCAGACGCTGGTGCACTCCCACTATTGGTAATCTCAATATTTACTGTATTCTCTTTACCTGGTGTTAGTATTGGGTTCAATGCTTTAGCATCTAGTATGCTCTTCCCTGTCAGCATGAACTCAACATTAAAGATCCTATAGCTTAACCCAATATCCTGTGATCTGAAGTACTCAACCCTTAGAGTTGCTTGATATATACCAGGCTTAAGATCTTTACCAACCTTAACGGGGAACTCAAAGTAGAATGTATCGCCTCTACCAACCTTTAGGTCATATGTATCAAATGCAGGCTCACCTTTTGCTTTACCGTAAGCCTCAAAGCCTACAGGTAGATAAAGCCAGCCTCTAACACCAGTTAACTCAAATGCCCCAGAGTTTGCCATAACTGCTATAAGAGTAGCAACACCATCCCCTGGTGCAACCTCAACCTTTGCAGGGAAGCCATTAACAATGCTATTTGGGTCACCAAAGTAAAGGTTAACGAACTTAACCTCCTTCTCGGTCTCCCTCTGCTCCCTTATACAAGGGTTATCCTGCCCAATTATCTCATAATCTGGACACTCTTTAGGGTCTCTAGGCTCAATAGCATATGCATGGTATTGTATATGAACCAATGGTAACATACTGATAGCAATAATAATTGTAAGAATAATAGCAGATAACCTCATACCATGTACTCAACCTCCTTCTCAACCATGCCATCCCTAAGGTATATTGATCTCATGCTCATGCTAGCATGTTCTAGGTTATGTGTAACCATTATAACAGTCTTATTGTACTTCTCACATAGCATCCTAAGCAGTTGTATAACCTCTAGCCCCGTCTTGCTATCAAGGTTGCCTGTAGGCTCATCAGCAAGTATTATTGCTGGATCATTTATCAATGCTCTAGCAATAGCAACCCTCTGCTGCTGCCCTCCAGAGAGTGAGGTTGGTCTAAAGTAAGCCTTATCCTCTATCCCCAATAGTTTAAGTAGTTGCTTAGCCCTAGCAATCCTTTCATGCTTAGGCATACCTGCTATTATAGCAGGTAACTCTACATTCCTTAGCACAGTACTCCTATTTATTAGGTTGTATGCTTGGAATACAAACCCTATCTTCTTGTTCCTTATCCTTGCTAGATCACTATCCCTATAGGAGTATATATCTATACCATCTATGTACACCTTACCTTTTGTAGGTCTATCCAATGCTCCAAGGAGGTTAAGTAGTGTAGATTTACCAGAGCCAGAGGGTCCTACTATGCTTACAAACTCCCCTCTCTTAACATCTATGTTAACACCTTTTAATGCATTAACCTTAACGCTATTGCTGTTGTATACCTTAACCAGATTCTCAGTCTTGAGTACTAAATCCATATATGGTGTACATTGTTTTGCTAATATATAACCCATACTTTAAGAATTAGACACCTTTATATTGTTATGCACTATTACCTTATCCATGGATAGTGTAGATTTAGCGATAATAAAGTTACTTATATCTAATGGTAGATCCTCATATAGTAGCATAGCAAGGAGTGTTGGTCTTAGCACTAGTAGTGTAATAGCAAGGGTAAATAACATGCTTAAAGAAGGTATAATAGATAGATTCTTTACAATGGTAAATCTGGCATCTTTAGGTTATAGAGTTATTCATATGATAGTTAAGCATAATGGTAATGAGCATGAACTTATCAAGAGACTAAGCTCAGTAGGTTATGTGTTTATGATAGTTACATGCCTAGGGGACTTTAGTGTATTTGCATTAGCAGTAAATGGAGTCCATAACAGAATTAATAAGGGCTATTATACATTGCTAGAGCAGTATGTTAAACCAAATAGGATATTGTATATTACAACAGTTAAAGCAAGACCTAAGAGGCTAGTGTACAATGATCTTAGGATAATGAAGTATTTAGCAAAGGATCCTAGAGCAAAGGTTAAGGATATAGCAAGGGAGTTAGGAATATCCATAAAGACGGTTGAGCGTAGGTTAAGTAGAATGATTAAAGATGATATAATAAAGTTTACAATAATTATAAATCCTTCCCTTAAGAACTTCATAAACTTCATCATGGTTATAAGGGTTAGTAATAGTAACAAAAACAATAATAATATTACAAGCAATATTATGCAAGGATTGGAGAATATGTTAAGTAATAACCTACTTATGCCCTTGATTCATGCATCACATGATACTTTAGTTGCGGTTTTACATGCTTATAATACAGATGAGATTAATATGCTACTCAAAGAGGTTAAAGTACTAGAAGGTGTTAAAGATGTAGAGTTCTTTATAGTACAGAAGATAGTATCTGATGATTGCTCTAAGTTAATAGATGAGATCATCTGCAATAGCAAAAAGTAATAACAGTTAAATCTAATCCAATTATACTAATAGTATGGATGCTAAATGCCCAAGATGTGATAAGAGGGCAACATTGCTTGATGATATGAGCAAGGTAGTATGCAAGAACTGTGGTTATGAGAATAGTTACGATGAATATATAGAAGATATGAAATCAAGGGTCTACTCACTTCTGGATGATTTTATGCTAAGCAAGTATTAACATAATAAGTGTGGAATAAACAATTTATAATAGCATCCCTACCAACATTATATGGTTAGTGTAGCAATAATAGGTGCAACTGGTGTTGTAGGGCAAGAGTTCATAGTTGCATTAGATAGGCATCCATGGTTTGAGGTTAGTGCTATAGCAGCGTCTGAACGCTCAGCAGGAAAGAGGTATATAGATGCACTAAGGGACCCTAACACTGGTATACTTAAATGGCATCAGCATAGAGAGGTACCAGATTATGCTAGGGATATGGTAGTAAAGAGTGTTAATGATATAATAAGTGATGCTAGAAAGTATGATCTTATATTCACTGCTGTAGAGAGCGATGATGCAAAGGTGATAGAACCAAGGTTAGCAGAGTATGTACCAGTAATAAGTACTGCAGCAGCATTCAGATATGAGAGAGATGTGCCCATACTTATACCTGGTATAAACGATGCACATGCAGATCTACTTAATTACCAGAGGAAGGTTAGAGGATGGAAGGGGTTTATTGCCCCATTGCCTAATTGCACAACAACGGGTTTAGCTATAACCTTAAAACCTATACTAGATTCATTTGGTATAAAGAGGGTTATAATGACATCACTTCAAGCAGTATCTGGGGCAGGTAGAAGCCCTGGTGTTGCTGCACTAGATATATTTGATAACATAATACCCTTCATACCAAAGGAGGAGGAGAAGGTTCAGATAGAGACAGTTAAGATACTTGGTAGGCTTGTGGATTCATACATAGAGGATGCAAACATTAAGGTAAGCTGTACATGCACAAGGGTACCAGTTATAGATGGGCATACAGAGAGTGTATTCGTTGAGAGTATTAATGAATGCACACCAGAGGATGTAAAGAATGCTATGTTAAGATACTCTAGGAATGTTAGCATAAAGAATCTGCCAAGTGCACCAAAGGATTACATATATGTCCATGATGATCCTAGTAGACCACAACCAAGGCTTGATAGAGATATGAATGATGGTATGACAACTGTGGTAGGTAGAATAAGGAAGGATACAGCATTCGATAATGGTGTAAAGTATGTCTTACTCTCACATAATGAGAAGATGGGCTCAGCAAAGGGAGCAGTATTACTAGCAGAGATGTTAAAAGTTAAGGACTTGCTATGATTGAATAGAATATAACATTGTTAATGAGTTACAATATAATAAATAAGTTTATTAACCAGTATATACTAAATAATTTTGATTGCTATGCCTAAAATAGATGAATTAGATATAAAGATATTGAACGAGTTGGTTAGGGATGCAAGTATATCAGTCCCAAAGTTAAGTAAGAAGATAAATGTTAACACTTCAGTAGTATACAGCAGAATAAAGAGGCTAATAAAGTTGGGGTTGATAAAGAAGTACACATTAATGGTTAATGAGGAGATGTTAGGTTACAATGTTAAGGCAATAACTGGTATAAACATGGACTCAAAGATGAGAGATAGCATAATAGCAGGACTTATGAATATACCAGAGGTAAGGGATATAATAGAGGTTACTGGTAGATTCGATATATTGGTATCTCTAACAGCAAGGTCACTTGATGATATACATAACATAGTCTCTGAGAAGATAGGTAAGCTTGAGGGTGTGCAGAGGACTGAGACATTCATAGAGATGAAGAGGACTATAAGGGAACCAACCTATACAGAGGCAACATTACCCCTTATAATTAGTTAAGTAATAATTATTACAGATTACAGATAGTATCATCATTAGTAATACTATAAATATGATAAATCATTAATACTGCTCATTGCTAAAGAGTACATTAAGCAGTAGAGTAAAGGATTACTGGGAGGTTACAAAACCAAAGGTATGGTATCTCTTGGTATTTACAGCATTTGCTAGTGCTGTGATAAGTGCTAAAGTGAATGGTATAAACCCTGATCCTTTAACATGGCTGCTATTAATAACCTCTGTTACAGCAGGCTCTGCTGGTGCAAATACAGTATCAAGTTACATAGATAGAGATATAGATGCAATAATGGAGAGGACTAAGAACAGACCAATACCAAGCGGGAGGATAAATGCAAAGAACGCATTGTACTATGGTTTAATACTTGTATCTATAGCACTAGTAACATCCTATATGATTAATATCTATGTATTCATCTTCATGCTCTTTGGTATAGTTGATTACGTTGTAATATATAGCATGCTCTTGAAGAGGAGGAGTAGATCAAACATAATACTTGGTGGATTCTCTGGCGGTATGCCAGCACTTATAGGTTATACTGCTGTTACATTAGAGAATATACATATAGGCATACTGCTAGCAATGCTTGTATTCCTATGGATACCCATGCATATATGGAGTTTAGCATTAAGGCTAAAGGATGATTATTCAAGGGCTAAGGTACCTATGCTACCAGTTATCAATGGCATTGTAACAGCAACAAGGGCTATAGCTGGGACTACTCTATTGATGGTTCTATTCAGCATACTCTTAATATACACAAACTACTTTGGTATAATATACTTTATAGTTGCGTTAGCCTTTGGTTTTATTGTAAGCCTTATGAGCATAAGGTTACTTATTAAGCCTGATGAGCATAAAGCATGGAGCCTATTCAAGTTCTCAAGCCCATACCTTGCAATACTATTCATAGCAATGATGATAGATGTATTGGTGAGGTAATTAGCAGTACATTAAACAAAAAATAAATAAATTTAACATGATAATAAGTTTAACATGATATACTCTCATCTGGATCACTCTGGCATGAGTCATTACCCTCTCCTCCATCTATAAAGTCATTGTTAACTATACCATCCTTACTATCTATACTATCGTCACCTGAATCCCCGTTAAGGTAATCATTACCCATACCTCCAACTAGCATATCATTACCGTTTCCAGCATAAAGTGTATCATCCCCATTCCCTCCATCAAGGTAATCATCATCTATGCCAGATACTAGCATATCATTACCATCATCTCCATATAGTTTATCATTACCAAAGTAATCCTCTACCCTATCATCCCCATCATTACCATGCAACTCATCATGCCCTCTACCTCCAGTTATCCAATCGTTCCCTGCTCCTCCTTCTATATAATCATCTCCATCCCCACCATCTATCTTAACATCATCCCCCTCATTACCATACAGTTTATCATTGCCTTCTCTACCAAATATCCAGTCATTCCCTGTTCCCCCATCTAGTATATCATCTCCCGCTCCTCCTTCCAGATGATCATTACCATCATCTCCATATAGTTTATCATTACCAATACCGCCTAGAAGATGATCTATACCATTCCCTCCATACAATGTATCATCTCCCTCACCTCCACTTATGTAGTCATCCATATCATTCCCATAGACTGTGTCATTACCATTACCAGCAAAGATCATATCCATGCCCATACCTCCAACTATGTTATCATTACCATTACCACCAAAGAGCATGTTGTTCCCATTCATATCTTCTATATAATCATCCCCATCATTACCAAATATCTGATCATCCCCATCATCATCAACCAACCTATCATTACCATTCTGTCCAAACAGATGATCATTCCCTAACCCTCCGTACAAGTAATCATCGTTATTGCCCCCTTCTAACCAATCCCTACCATCCTCCCCATAAAGTGCATCCCTACCATCATCCTCCTCACCATTGAAACCACCACTTAACCAGTCATTCCCTAGACCTCCATAGAGTACATCATTGCCATTAAGCCCATAAAGCTGATCATCGCCATCCTCCCCGTAGAGTTTATCATCCCCACCTTTAGCATAAAGCCAATCATTACCAGAACCTCCATACATAATATCGTCTCCATCTTCTGCACTTAGTCTATCGTTACCATCATCTCCATACATCTTGTTATTTCCTACTCCACCATTTAATGTATCATTCCCTAACCCTCCATACATAATATCATCTCCATCGCCCCCATACAATCTATCATGACCTACTCCACCATTCAATGTATCATTACCATTACCAGCATACAATCTATCATTCCCATCATCTCCATACATCTTATCATTCCCATCATCACCAAAGAGTATATCATTCCCTAACCCTCCATACATAATATCATCCATATTCCCTCCACTCAGTACATCATTTCCATCCTCCCCATACATGGTATCATTCCCATCATCTCCATTAAGCATATCATGACCTACTCCACCATTCAATGTATCATTACCATTACCAGCATACAATCTATCGTTACCAGAGCCTCCATACAACTTATCATTCCCATCCCCTCCATAGATTCTATCATTCCCTCCATTCCCACATACGATATCATCCCCTGCTCCAGCATAGATGACATCATCGCCTCCTTTAGCAAGTATTATATCGTTGCCTACCGTACCATGGATAACATCATCATTATCTGTACCAATTATAGTAGGGTTTGCGCAAGGGTTTTGGGTCTGTGCATAAACTGGCTTTAAGATAGGTGTTATTAATACAAATGTTACTGCAATTAATAAGATTGTTATACTCTTATACATTGCTGGTTCGTAAGACTTATCTTTTATAATATTATCCATCATGATAAGTTAATTAATTACTGTAATGTAATAAACTCAAGTATGTAAGACAGAGAATTATAGATGAGTATTTATATATAATCTGATATCTATGAATTTATTCACTAATGTAATCCTCAACTCTTATATCATCAAGCATAGGTATCTTTGCAATCTCAAACCTCTCTCTACTCTTTAGTAATGAGGCTGTAGCATCTATACCTAGTTTAGCAGTGAGTAGACGCTCTTGATCACTTGATGGATCTAGACTTGAGCCCTTTGCATTGCTTATTACTATTAAACCCTTATCTGCTTGGAACCTTGTTGCTATAGCATACTCAACCTGCTTAGGATCATTAACATCTATATCATCATCAACGACTATAGCAAGCTTTAATGATGGATGTGCAGTAAATGCTGCTAATATAGCATTCTTTGCCTCCCCTTCTAACCTCTTCCTTATACTTATAACTGCATGCAACCAGTTGCATCCACCATCTGTTAGCACTACTTGCTTAGTTGTAGGCACTACGCTCTTAACCATGTTGTATATCTTTGCTTCAACAGGTATACCCATTAGCAGTCTATGCTCTGCATAACCAGCAAGGATATCATGGTATAGAGCATCATCTCTATATCTTACAGTATCTAACTCAAATACAGGTTGCTTCCTCTTATAATCATATGTTCTAAGCATCTCAACCATCCACTCTTCAGCATATACATCCTTCAGTATCTTCCCTTCAAGGATTATCTCTGCATGTGATGGTACTAGTAGATCGTTTGAGTAACCAACCTTTAACCTATTGTTCATAAGTGAGTTTGCTACGAAGATCTCATCTGTAGTATAATCTGCTTGATACGCACTTGCTATAAGTACTGCTGGATGAACACCTATAGCAATGCTAACCCTTAGATCCTCACCATGCTCTTTAGCATACATATAGCATTTATGGAGATGCCTACCCTCAACCATCCTTACTGCCATATGCTTATCATCCAAGTATAGCATCCTATGGATTGATGCATTCTGTCTATCATGCTCCTCATCCCTAGCAAATATTATGGAAGAGGTTATGAATGCTCCAGCATCCTTCTCAAAGTGTGTTACTATAGGGAGTATTGAGAGGGTATTAGACCTGTTGTTAGCCTTCAACTCCTCTCTGCTAGGCTCTTTAGGCTCTGCTATTGCCCTTGCAATTCTAGCATGTATATCCTTAGTGTTACATGATAATGCATGTGCAAACCTCTCTCTAGTAGAGCATAAGTTTGTAACTACCTTTATATTACTGCCCTTAACATTTTCAAATATAATTAATTTGCTTTCAAGCCTTGCTGTTACTGCTGCTATCTCAAATACTGGTGATACCTCTCTCTTTATCCTTACAACATCCTGCTGATTTATACTATTTATGTAATCACGTAGATCCATAATCCACTTCCTTCCTCTCCTCTCTTAACCCATTGATTATACTCTCTAGTATATAACGCATACATGCATCATCAAGCGAGGAGTTTATGTTAAATGATATTATGCATATACCATTAACAAGTGATGCTATCCTCTGAGATAATAGATCAAGGAATATACCATTATACTTGCTTGGTATTATCCTACTGGTACTTACACTAACACCATTGGATACAGATACATTCAATGCCCCTATCTTATGCTCTTTACCCTCTGATATTGATATGAAACAACCATTCTTAGTCCTTAGTATGAATAATATGAACTCTCTATCATTTAATTTCAGTCTATGCTCAAGCATTGAGCCCATAAAAGGGTAACAATATATATCATATTTACATCTATCTATAACTAATAGGCTATCTATTTACTACTACCTACTTATTCTGTACCCTTGGTACCTGTTGTACTACGCTAATCTTCTTATCTCTAAGCTTTGCTTTGTACTTAAGGTTCCTTGGCTTGGTTCTTAGCCTATAACCACAGCATGGACACCATAGACCATCCCACTTTATGAATATCTCACATATCTGGCATCTCTTCTGTCCAGAAGCATATCTGCCAGCCCCAACTGGCTTCTGTGCTTTGTACCTTGTACATATACCTTTGCAAGTCATACCTATTCCCATCAATATATTCAAATCTAAAGTATTTAAGTATTATTAAATTATTTCTCATATATTATAAAGAATTCTTTATTTTTATTATATGAGAAAGGTATTAATTCTAATAAAAGTAATAATTTCCCCCTTATGAATGTTATTATTTACACTATTAGATTATTGTACTATATAAATAATGTTGAACTATATAAATTATCTAGCGATGCTCCAGATAATAGAAAGAGAAATTATTATTACTTCAACCTTCATTATTATGTTAGATAATGCTTAAACTATCTATAACACTTGGGAGAGGCAAGGTACTACTTGTAAAGGGTAAAGCTTATGCTTCATGTAAAGGGGATGTATCCTTGCTAGGAGTTAAAGTGAATGGTAGAAGTATAAATATAAGGCATGGTAAGATACTACCATTCGAGGCAAACTCAAATAATGCATTAGTAATACTAGAGCTATATAATGGAGAGTATAGCATAAAGGATGCAAACGAAGGTTTAGGCACTAGCATATGGAGATGTGTTGAGCATGTATTTGAGTATTATGCTAACTCTAACATTAGACCATTCAAGGTTATGCTAATAGGGGCTACGGATTCTGGAAAGTCTACCCTAAGCACATATATAGCAAATCTTGCATTGGCAAGGGGGTTAAAAGTATGTATAGTTGATGCTGATATTGGGCAAGGAGATATAGCCCCACCAGCATGTATGGGATCATGCATATTAAATGATTATACATTTGATCTTAGAGATATTAAAGGTGGTAACTGTAACTATTACTTCATAGGCAAGTTAAGCCCAATGGGTATAGAAGGGTATGTTATCCAAGGTTTAAAGTATCTCATAAGTAATGTTAAGAGTGATATATGTATAGTAAATACAGATGGGTACATAGATGGTTATGGCTCAATATATAAGATAAGGATGATAGATGTGGTTAAACCAGAGGTGGTTGTAATACTGGGTAACTTTGCACATGATGTTAAGGGCATATGCCAAAATGTATTAAATCTACCTACCCCAAGAGAGGTTTATAAGAGCAAGGAGGATAGGGTAGCAAGGAGGATAGAGCAATATAGGAGGTTTATTAACCCTGATAATAGTAGGTTATTAACATTTAGAATTAGTAGTAAGATGTATGAGTTAATGGGTAAGAGAGTTATGATAATTAGCAATAAGAGTAACCATTATTATAATAGCATTAGTATGCATGGAGGATTTAATGAAGATGAATTAAAATTAAAGGATGATGTACTAACATTAAGCGCATCTATACTAAATGGTATGTTTGTAGCATTAAGCATGTATAACACTATTGTAGGTTTTGGTCTAATACTCTCCTCTACAGATGGTTATATTAAGATGATGAGCAGTTACGAGGGTGAGTTTGATAAGATAATATTAAGTAGCATAAGGCTTGATAGTAATTTAAGCATGGAATCCATAATACCATTACCATATTAGTAAAGAATATTACTGCTAGTATATTGTTATAAATTATGCGGGTATTATATTGGCACCTTACACCTAAAGAGGTACTTGATAGATCTTATCCCATAGAGAAGTTGATCCATTGGGAGGTAAGGGGATACTTCTCGCAAGAGTCATACTTCAGCATATACTGGTTTAAAGACGGTGTACCATATGATAAGGAACCTATAGTTGGCATAGCAGTTTATACTATTGGGTGCAGTGAGAGTTTTGAGAATAACCTTGTAGAGTTCTTACATAATAGGTTTGGTGGAGAGTTGATGAGGAGAGGGTACAGAACATTCATAGCATTTGCTGATGTTAAGATAGATAATGAGTCAGTAGCAAGGCTAGCATTTGATATCGCTGAGAGGTTCAAGGCAGTATGTGAGATATGGTTAGAGTTTGATAACTTGAGTAACGATGAGGTTAAAGCACTGTATACAAAGGCTGTACCTATAAACTAGCTAGCAAGAAGGATAAAATTTAACTTTACATATAATACTATGTGAAAGGTAAGAGTGAAGGAAGAGAAGGATTATCTGCCAATAAGTGAGCACCTAGATGAGTTAAGGACAAGGATAGTAAGGATAGCAGTTACAATAATAATAATGGTTGGTATTAACCTTAGCCTAGCAGTAAAGTTCGTTACCATAGATAACATTACTCTACCATACCTTTACCCAGAGCCTATAAACAGTCTATCTGCACAGGTTATCAATTTTATGAGCAAGAGCCTTGTACCTGAGAATGTTAAGCTTGTACAGTTGGCTCCAGGTCAAGCGTTCTTTGCACAACTCCAAGTAGCAGTAACCCTTGCTATAGTATTTAGCATGCCCATTATAATAAGGGAGTTAGCATTGTTCATAGGTCCTGCATTGTATAACAATGAGAGGGAGATAATTAAGAGGATAGCATTACCAGCTGTAGCATTATTTGCCTCTGGATGTATATTCTCATACTTTGTAATAATACCATTCATACTTGACTTCCTTTATAGGTATGGGGAAGCATTAGGTATACAGACATTCCTTAGTATAAGTGAGTTCATAAACTTTGTTATGCAGTTCATACTTGCATTTGGGTTATCATTCCTATTACCAATTGTTATGTGGTTTATGAGTAGTAGTGAAGTTGTTGATAAGTATTATTGGAGGCGTAATATACGTTACGCTATAGTATTGATAGCATTATTTGGAGCAATAATAACACCTGATGGTAGTGGTATAACTATGTGGTTTGTCTCACTGCCTTTAATAGCATTGTATGCCATAGGAATGGTTATAGTAGAGGTTAAACTTCAAAAATAAAGAACAGATTATTAATAATCAAGTAATCAATAGATAACATAATACCGACACGGTTAAATAAATAATCCTCTATCTATACACCATGGATATTGATGAGTATGAGGATGTAGAATCCTTGCTCAATAAACCTGTAGAATATGTACTTATACCTAGTGTTATAACCCTTGAGAGCGATAGGAGTGTATCAGATGCAGTATCATTGATGAAGGAGAAGAACTCTAGAAGCATGCTTGTAACACATAATGGTGAGGCTATAGGCATAGTAACAAAGACAGATATACTCTTTAAGGTAATGGCTCAAGGGAAGAACCCAAACAAGGTTAAGTTAAGGGAGATAATGAGTTCTCCAATAATAACCATATCCCCAAAGACTAGCATAAGCGAAGCTCTAGCAGTTATGGAGAAGCATATACTAAGACAGTTAGTTGTATCATCTGGTTCTACTGTTATAGGTATGGTTAGTAGGGATGAGCTATTTGAGAGGATACACAAAGCAAGCATGATTACATCACAGACAGCATTAAAAGGCACGCCTGTATGTATAATAAATCCAAATGCTATAGCATTTGTTAAGGATGCAGTAAGTGCAAAGTTATCATGCCCATACTGTAACTCTCCATTTGATGACAAGGATGCGTTATCAAGGCATATTGATAGATTACATATAGGCAGTGGATTACTTGAAGGGGATGTTAGAAGGATAGTAGATTAATATTAATTAGCATCAAGGTTTGAATGGAATACCTTTCCTTAATGCTATAGCCTTTGCAGATACCTTATCCCTAATACCCCTCTTGTTTGAACTATTCATGCATCTTGACGTTCCATGCTCATCCACTAGCTCTATCTCTACATTATCCATTAAAAGCAGATGTAACATCCTTGCTATCTCTTTAGCTATCTTGCGCTCTCCATAACCTATCTTAACTATGCATCTATCAGCCTTTATATCCTTAATAAGCTTCTCTATTGTATAAACCGTATCTTGCACAGATATCATCACTCTACTATCAAGCTCATTATACATATATAGAACAGTTAGGCCTATCCTCTTACCAGGGTCTACACCTATCAAGAGTACATCATCATTGCTACTATAACTCTTACTGCATCTCTTAAGCATCCTAACTATCTTTGCTTTTATAATAGCATTATCACCATTAAGTTCATCATCAAATATTATGTTACCCTCTATAGCATATCTGCTCTTTAACTCATTATACTCCTCCCTAGTAGTTATTATCACTGAGTTATCTGCAAATGCAACACTCTCCTCTGGTAATATTGATTTAAATTTTATATCAAGTAACCTTAATGTTTTTGTTATTCTATAATACGATCTAGCATTAAGGGTTGCTACAACTATTCTAGCCTTGTTAGGGGGGTCTCATCATAGCTTGTTATGGTTATATAGTTATTAAATCTTTCTTTATTTTATTAAAATCTGATAGATTTGTTACTTGATTTACATGAATTAATAGATATTAGCATCCATTAGTATTATTTAAAGTAAGACTAGAGGTGTAGTATTCTATCAAGTATAATGTTAACTGCTCTACCCATATTCTTTGCTATATTATCATTTATAGCCTTGAGCGAATCCTCGCCCTCTGCAATTATTCTATTTGATTCTTCCTCAGCCTCCTTCCTTGCTTGGTTTATTATCCTCTCTGCCTCTTCATTAGCAAGCCTCATGACCTTCTCTTTAAGCATCTCTATCTCTTTATCTACAATAGCAGTAAGGTTCTTCTTATACTCCTCCGTAGCCTTTGCTATTGCATCTATCTCACTCTCTAGTTTAGAGAGTCTGTTCAATATAACCTCTATGGTAGATGCATTCTTACTCTCATGTATACGCTCTTCTTTCCCTTGCAACATATACCCTTTGCTTTATAGCATTATTAAATCATTCCTTTATAGTTTATCTCTACCTTGTGGTTAGGCTTAGTATAGCCTTGGCAAGATCACCATCAGCATCCTCTAAAGCCTTAATGGCCTCCTCCCTAGATACATTTGCCTGCTGAGCAACCAACATTATATCATCCTCTGTGAACTTCTTCCTCTCTATAGCCTTCTCTTCAATCTCACTTGCTATGATCTGGTATATTGTAGAATCTTGGGCCTTTAACTCTGCAACCGTTGGCTCTTTAATTATTATCTCCTTATCCTTCGTCCTTATTATAACCTCTTGTACATCGTTAAGTTCTGTCATATTAAGGCCCATCTTATCTAGCATGCGCCTAACCTGTCTATTGCTCTTGAACATGATACAGATTATGCATTATGTTATTAAATAGTTTATCATAGTACAAGACTATCCAGTGAGTAAGGGATTTATTACTTATTACTGAGTTAAATTAATGCTATCTCTAACCTTAACTGCTACACCACGCTTCATATCTCTAATTATACATGATGGTAAAACTGCTTTACCTATAGCAATGATACTCCTATCTTCATCTAACACGGCAACCTCACTACCAACACTTATACTGCTACCAGCATACTTAACATGCTTACAGAAGACAGATCTACCTTCTACTATATATTTAGCAGCATCACTACTAACTATTACACAATGTTCCATGAATCTATCATCTTTAAGCAGTAACCTTGCAAGATCTATACTCAATGCTATACCCCCATCCTTTCTAAATGTGCATAGTATCTTACCATCTAGTATAACGTGCTTAACCTTACCAGTACGCTTTGAGTATACAAAATTAAGTTTATCAAGTGGTAGAGAGGAAGATATCCCCTTGCCAAATAGCATATCTAGTGTAGCAGTAAGCTTCTTCTTAGGGTCAATCATAATTAAAGAGCAGGTTAGCAGTTATATAATATATTGATTTCTTGTTAGGCATACTACTGTTACTATATAGCATGTACAAGTTATAGGTAAAGTCTATATAGATCATTTAGGTAGAAGTAATATGCGGTATGAACAGACCAGAAGGATACAATTAACTGGTAGATCATCATATATAATATCTATACCAAAACGTTGGGCAGAAGAGATTGGGTTAAAACCAAAGGATGAGGTAATGATAGTTAGGCATGGATTATCAACCATACAGATAATTCCAAAGCAAGCCATTAAACAGCAGCAGAGAGAGGCTACTATATACGTAATCAATAAAGAGAATGTTAATAGCATAATAAGAAAGGTAATATCCTTATATCTAAGAGGTTACAACGTAATCAATATCAAGGTAGATAATGGAAGGCTAGAGCCTGAGCTAAAGAAGAGTGTAAAGGATACTGTTAGGAGGCTTCTAATGGGAGCTGAGGTAACCTCTGACTCCATTGATAACATAACACTGCATGTATTACTTAATGTTATGGAGCTTAGTATAGATAATGCATTCAAGAGGATGCTCTTGCTAACAAAATCTATGCTTAAGGGTGTGATGCTAGCGTTGAAAGAATCTAACGTAGAGTTAGCAAAGGAGATAATAGTAGATGATGATGAGGTTGATAGATTCTACTTCTATATAATAAGGCAGTTGAATATAGCTATAGAGAATGAGTATTTATTAGCAGATATGGGTCTGTTAAGACCTACCCATTGCTTAGATTATAGGCTTATAGTTAAGAGTATAGAGAGGGTTGCTGATCATGCAACCAATATAGCACAGCAGGTTATTGAGAGTAATGAGATCATGGATCAAGTACTTGTAGATAGGCTTATAGAGGCTAGTGATAAGGCAATAAGCATACTAGATAGTGTATGCTTAGCATTATTTAAGATGGACCCTGTAGAGGCTGAGGAGTCTATAGTTAAGGCTAAGGAGTTCAGTATAGATATTGATCTAAGTGCTTACAGAATGAGTAACAGCGCACTTTATAAGGCTAGGTTTGTTATTGATAATATTAAGAGGATAGTTGAGTATGCTAGTGATATAGGAGAGTTGGTACTGAATATAACTATTAGATAACATGAGATCTAAAGGAAGTATAGAATTAGTTAATAAATAGCAAACAAGTAATATATTATAATTATGAGCAGCAAGAGTTATTACACTGATAACAATAACAAGGTTATACTTATAACATACCCCTATGATGACTCGATAAAGGAAGCGTTAGCATTAGCAGATGCTGCTGGATATAGAGTAGTTGCTACTGTTACACAAAGGTATCTTATGAAATCTAAGTATGGGATAGGCTCTGGCAAACTAGATGAGGTAAAGTCTCTGATCAGATCACTTGATGTTAAGAAGATAATATTCGATGAGGTACTGAAGCCTACACAAGAGTACAATCTAGCAAGTGAATTGAGTGTAGAGGTAATAGATAGGGAGAAGTTGATACTTAGTATATTTGAGAGTAGGGCAAGTACAGCTGAATCAAGGATACAGGTAAAGTTGGCACAGTTAAGATATGAACTTGCTAGGGCAAGGGAGAAGGTTAGACTAGCAAAGAAAGGCGAGCAGCCAGGTTTCTATGGCTTGGGTAGATATGAAGTAGATGATTACTATAGAGATATAAAGCGTAGGATATCTACTCTAAAGAAGAGGTTAGAAGATGTAGCAAAGAGAAGGGCACTTTACAGGAAGCAGAGAAGTAGAGAAGGTTTATTAAGTATATCCCTTGCAGGTTACACCTCTGCGGGTAAGACTACACTATTCAATACTCTAGTTAATGAGAGGCATGATACAGATAAAGGCATGTTCACAACTCTCTCAACTTATACTAGAGCCTTAATGCTACATACTAGCAATGGTAATAATATGAAAGTACTGCTATCAGATACTGTAGGATTCATAAGCAAGTTACCAGCATACATGATAGAAGCATTCAGATCAACACTAGAAGAGTTAACATTTGCTGATCTAGTATTGCTTGTTATAGATATAAGCGAGCCTTTAAATAATATAATAAAGAAGTATGAGAGTAGTGTTAAGATATTAAATGAGTTGCAGGTATCACAGGCTAAGATATTTTACGTTTTGAACAAGATGGATTTAGTTAAAGATTATGCAGAGATAACAGATAAAGCAAAGGCATTAGGCATAGATAGTAGCAAGTACGTTGCAGTATCATCAAAGTATGGCAAGAACATAGATATCTTACTCAATAGGATAAGTGAGTTACTTGATAATATGTATAGGGAAAGGATAGATATTAAGAGAGATCATGATGATAAAGAGTATAATATTCAAGATAATATTCAAGAGGCTCTAATGTTGGATATAGACAATACAAATTAAAAATAAAATTAATATCTAATAATATCTATATGGTAGGTAAGGTTACAGTACTTAGATTAGGGCATAGATATGTTAGAGATTATAGAGTAACTATGCATACTGCATTAGTTGCTAGAGCATTTGGTGCAGATAGCATGCTTCTTGCAAGTGATGATGATAGCATAGTTAAAGGGATAGAAGAGGTTAACGATAGATGGGGTGGAGAGTTTAAGGTTATATGCATAGGTAGCGATTCTTGGCTTAAGGCTATTAACCAATTCAAGGATACTGGAGGGATAATAGTACATCTAACCATGTATGGATTGCATGTTGATGATGTTGTAGATGAGATAAGAGGAAGATTCAACTCTGGTAGAGATGTTATGGTTATAATAGGTGCAGAGAAGGTACCTAGAGTTGTATATGAGGTTAGCGATTACAATGTAGCCATAGGTAATCAACCCCACTCAGAGATAGCAGCATTAGCACTATTCCTAGATAGACTCTTTGAAGGTAAAGAGCTAAGGCTAGAGTTCAAGGGCAGGCTACGAATAATACCTAGTGCTAAAGGTAAGAATGTTATAAATATTGAGGAAGAGGAAGATGCACATAAACCATCAGAGTAGATATTCTTTCATCATCCAGAATAATAATGTAAGTTATGGTATATATCTTACATAACTTTCTATATAGAAAAATGCGATGCATAATTTTTAAATAGAGTGTTCCAGTAAGGATTAGCATGCCAATAAAGAATGGCAAGGAGTATATAGAGAGCCTAAGGAAGAGGAAGATAAAGGTTTATCTATTTGGAGAACTTGTAGAGAACCCTGTTGATCATCCTATAATAAGACCATCGATAAATGCTGTTGCTGAGACATATGATCTTGCCATTAAAGAACCAGAGTTGGCTACAGCATACTCTCCATTGATAGGCAAGAGGGTAAATAGATTTCTGCATATTGCAGTGAGTGCTGACGATCTAGTTAAGCAGAATGAGATGCAGAGGAGGTTGGGACAGATAACTGGTACATGCTTCCAACGTTGCGTTGGTATGGATGCCTTAAATGCATTATACTCAGTAACCTATGAGATAGATGAGAAGTATGGTACAGAGTACCATAAAAGGCTTGTTGATTTTATAAAGTATGTACAAGAGGAGAACCTTGTTATAGGTGGTGCAATGACAGACCCTAAAGGTGATAGGAGTAAGGGTCCATTAGAGCAAGAGGACCCAGATGTATTTGTGCATGTTGTAAAGAGGACAGATGAAGGTATAGTTATAAGAGGGGCAAAGATGCATCAGACAGGCTGTATAAACTCTCATTGGATAGTTGTTATGCCAACAATGAGACTGAAGCCAGAGGAGAAGGATTATGCTGTATCATGTGCCATACCAGTAGATGATCCAGGGCTTACATTTGTCTATGGTAGGCAGTCATGTGATACAAGGAGCATGGAGGGTGAGATAGATGTTGGTAACTCACTATACTCTGGACAAGAGGCTATGATAATAATAGATGATGTATTTGTGCCATGGAAGTATGTATTCATGGATGGCGAGACTGAGTTCGTACCTATGCTTGTTGAGAGGTTCACAACCTATCATAGAAGGAGTTATGTATGCAAGTCTGGTGTTGGTGATGTACTTATAGGAGCAGCAGCAGCAATGGCAGATTACAATGGTGTATTAGATGCATCACATATAAGGGAGAAACTGGTTGAGATGACATTCCTTAATGAGATAGTCTATGGTACAGGGATAGCATCATCATACAAAGCAAAGCCTACAAAGTCTGGCAATTACCTTAACGATGAGATGTTAGCAAACGTATGCAAGCATCATTTAACAAAGTTCGTCTTTGAGATTGCTAGATTGGCACAAGATCTAACTGGAGGTATAGTTGCAACTCTACCATCTGAGAAGGATCTTAAGCATCCTGAGATAGGTGCTAAGTTGATGAAATACTTGGTTGGTAGGAATGGTGTTAATGCAGAGGATAGGGTAAAGATGGCTAGGCTTGTAGAGAATATGACTATGGGCAGGAATGCAGTAGGCTACTTGAGCGAGTCACTCCATGGTGCTGGTTCACCCCAAGCACAGAGGATACTCATAGCAAGGTACATGAACTTAGAGGAGAAGATGAAGCTTGCAAAGAGACTTGCCCAAGTAAGCGAGGATAGTATTAAGAACCATGATAATGGTATTACTACCATTGATAGTCCTAAGCAGAAGCAGAGATCAACTTTAATTAAATAATTTGTGCAATTGTACAATCTTATTTCATCTTAAGAGATAGTATTTAAATATTTGTACTGGATTGCTATAGTACTATGGTATTGATACATAGTGATGATTATAGTTTAGATATAGACCTTGATATTACAGATCTGCTTGTAATAGATGATCATTACAGAATATATGGTAAGAAGGCTATAGATGTTAAGTATGGGGAAGAGTGTATATTCTGTGGCAGTAGAATAGATGAGTATGGGCTTTGTGCATGTGGTGCAGGTGGTTCATAGAATAGAATATAATAGAATAGACAAGCAAATATATTACTACACATAGCATTAAAATAGGAGATTCTTTGATTTAATTACTACATTATAATAAAATCTTTTAATTATATCATACCCATATACCCCACTAACCTCTGGGTGGAATTGAACACCAAACATCTTCTTGCTATTATGCATCACAATCTCATTCTTACATGTATCAGAGGATGCTATACTTACAAAACCTCTTGGTAACCTTGCTACTTCATACAAATGGTTCTCATATACATCTATAATACCCTTATCTACTATTGGGGCATCGTATGTAACATACACATGATTAATGCCAGTAACCTTCTCACGCATCCTTCTTATTGTACCATTTAGTGCAAGTACCATTATCTCTAACCCATAACATATGCCTAGCAATGGTATATCATACTTGTATGTACTCTTAACTATATTCATATTTACAATGTTCATTAGCCTATCATTACTTTTCCTACCTGAGAGTATTATTGCATCATAACCAACTAACCCATTATTATAATCATAACCTGTATTAAGTTCATTATAACTCTTAACCTCATGCTCTATCCTTAATCTACTCAAGCATGCAAGTAGGTCATCCATGAATGAGGATCCATTATCTATTACAAGGATCATATCATACCTTCACTTGCAATATTGGTCAAAGAGCTCAATATTTATTTGGTATTTAGCCCTCTAACTTCACGCTAACATAATGCAGTTCTGGTATACCATCTACTAACTTAATGAGACCAATGTTAACCACATCTCCCTGCTCCTCCCATATTATAACCCTCTTACCTTCCATGGATGATATGAATAAGTTCAACTCTCCCTTCACAACTTCAAAGTCATCCTGTGTTAAGTATACCATCTCCTTCTCCTTGAATGTTAAGGGTACATTTATGCTTGTAGGCTTTGCCATAGATATGCCTTTATCCTGTAGTATCTGCATTATGTTACTTAACTTTGTCTGCTTATCTACACCAGTACTATCCTTTGTTAACCCAGCTAACTTGGCTAGATATGCATTAAATGCCTCTACAGGTGTATCCCCTAGTCCAACGTAGTAATCTCCTGTGAATGCAGCACCAACAGCAGCTATCTTACCTAACTGGGCAACTACACCCTCTGCTCCAGCAGTGTATATTGGTATAAAGTAAACATCTTGATCACCTATCCTATAGAGTATGTTATCACCTATCCTTGGGTTCCTAAGCAGAGTCCTTAATGTAGCAAAGTCAGGATCTCTATCTAATGCTTGTTGTACTGCTGTTGGTCCTAGCAGTTGTATATTTGAGCCTATGGGTACCTGGTAGAATATAAGTTCTCCATCGTTAGGATAATCATTCCTAACTATCATGTATCCTGCTAGGTTCCTACCTGCAGCACCTCTTAGCTCTAATGAGAGCAACCCTATATACTCAACATTATTTATGTTTGGTGGCTTTGCAAATATATAGTAAGGCTCAAGTCTAGCAGGTATCTCATAGAACTCCCTTGCAGTTATGAATGTAGTAAGATCTGTAACATGGTAGAAGTTGTACATCTGTACCCTCCATATGAAGAGCTCTGGGGGATACCTTAGCTGATTTACAAGCCATGGTGGCATCTCTCTGCTTATGTTAGAGGTATTACTGTACTGTTGTAGGAAGATGTTAGTAAAGAAATCATCACCCCTAACTATTATGTTAACTGTACCATCGTACACATCTATAAGAGCATAACCTACTAACCTATACAGTGGGTTACCAACACTCCATGGTACATTATCTGTATTAAGCCTAACTATTAAAGGCATTAACCAGTATGTATTCTGCCCATCAGTTACAGGTATAACATCAACATTATTTGCACCAAAGTTATAGTTAAAGTATGGGTATAGTAGATTCATTCTATCATATATATCCCTATACCTTAACACATGTATAGCCTTATCTGGATATGATAATAGGAAGTTAGGCTCAAAGAGCCATGTAAGGGGAGGGCTTATAGTTATACCTCCTTTGCCAGAGTAGAAGTGCCCATCAACCTCATCACTACTCTGCCTATCTGCAAGGAATGCTGCCCAAGTACTCTCAAATAACCTACCCTCACCATAGTATATCCTCCTTTGTGAAAAGAACTTGCTACTCTCTTCTTCATTACCATTGTGTGCATTAAGCATAAGAAAGCCATTAGGTACATGGGTGTATACAAAGTGCTCAGCATACCACCTATTCTCTATCTGTATAACCTCTGGTAACTTTGGTGTCATTGCAGCGGTCCAGTATAGGGTATCATTGAACCTCACTATATCTGAGTCAGCAAAGTCTACATAAGGTATGAGTCCTATTGCAGGCTTTAACTTTGCAAATGCAGCAGTCCAATCCCATACTCTTATCTTGCTTAAAAGATCAATATTCTGTGTTGTGTAAGATGGTATTCTTGTAGGTGCAACAGATAGTAGTTTAACATCGTATGAATACTCCTTAACCTTATCAAGCTCTGCTATATACCTATTTACTGCAATCTGTTGTGCAGTATATGGTCCTAACCACTCTATCTTTCTAGCATCAGCTATGCTATTATTTATAGCCATTATAACCCCTACTATAACAGCTATGGATACTATGGTTAGTATTCTAACGTAAAGATTGCTTCTAGATGGCAGTATTATAAGCCTTGATCTCCTTTTATCTATTATTGACCAGGTTATAAACGCTATACCAATAAGTATAGTACCAATTATAGCATACTTTGTATTGTAATCTATCCTTGATATGAAGAACATGTTAAATGCTGACCAGAATAGCCCTATGCCTATTATCATCTCAACAACAGATATATAGAATAGATACCTAGGTCTCCTCTCAAGCATATCTTGTACATAAGCCATAACAGTACTTGCTATATGATGCAGACCAACGTAGAGTATTAGCCTTATGCCTATAACAGAGAGCAGAGGAGGTATGAGTAGTGTTAATGCTGGTACCATAGGTATAACTAAATTCTCTGCTATGCTAGGATCTGGTGATGTTATGAATGGTAATGAGAATATGTTCAATACAGATGATATGCCTATATCATTTCCATCTAGCATGTATGCTAAAGTTAAACCAAACATAACATTGGTGAACAATGGTGCAAGCAAGAAGACCTTGGTTGCCTGCCATACTATAAAGTTGATCTTGCTTAACTTAAAATCTTGATATCTTATAATCTCGTTGGAGCCCCTTATGTAAGATATTATGAATAGTATAATCCACCATACCAATGATCTCCTGCTCCTTATATCTACTCTAACTAGTGCTATTGCAGCAAGTATAAGCCCACTTATGAAAGAGTAGTACAAAGGTTTTGTGTAAAGCTCACCAAACTCCTCTATATTCATAAGGATGATTACGCTCTGATTACCTATTATAGAGAATAGTAGTATGCCTATAAGTGCTAGTAAGCCTACCTTAATGTAGTAAGATATATCACGCTCAGGCTTATCCCTATTTACTCTTCTCCACAACTTAACTAGTATATGGCAAAAACCTAACTTATATTTTATGTTGTTATGTTGTTTAGTAGGTAACTAGTATCAAACTAATCCAAGTATGGTATTACAGCAATAGCCTCATCATAGTAATTCAAATATATGGAATCTGGAGTTTAGTAGGTTAATACTTTAATATTACTACATCAATTTGTTTAACCAAGATACTATACTATACTACTACTTCTTCTTGTTGCTTATTTACCCTTGCTCTTCTATACGAATGGGTAAATGAAGAATCATATACCTTAGAGTACTCATAGCCTTTAGGTTTTACAACATCACCTACTATTATTACTGCTGTCTTGTTTATCCTAGCCTCCTTTACCTTCCCAATTATATCCTGTAAGGTACCAACTATTATCTTCTCATCACTCCATGTTGCCCTGTAAACTACTGCAACAGGCGTATTTGCATCATATCCTACATCCAATAACTCCTTAACTATATGGTCTAATAGATTAACGCTTAGATAAAATGCTATAGTGCATCTATGCTTTGCTAATTCTCTAATACTCTCCCTCTCTGGTACTGGTGTTCTTAACTCTGCTCTAGTAATTATTACACTCTGTGTAACACTTGGTAGTGTAAGCTCTATCTTTAATCTAGCAGCACTAGCAAATAATGCACTTACCCCAGGCACAATCTCACACTCTATACCCTCCTGCTCAAGATAGTCTATCTGCTCCTTTATAGCACTATACAATGAAGGATCACCATCATGTAATCTTACTGTTAACTTACCTTCCCTAGCGTTTGCTTTAAGTACCTCTGATATCTCAAGCCTATCCATAGATGATGCATCATATAGCAATGCATTAGCCTTTGCATACTTTAGTATATCTGGATTTATAAGCGAGCCTGAGTAGACTATAACATCAGCACCCTCAATCAACCTCTTTGCCTTTAATGTTAATAGCTCTGGGTCCCCTGGACCAGCACCAACAAAGTACACCTTACCTTTATTATTATTATGATTATTGTTAAGGATGCTCACGCTTTACCACCATTATAGAGAAGTACTTACTTATGCTACTTGTATCTACATCCTTTAACTTTGTAATGTTTATCACCTCTTGCTCACTTGAGATATCCTGAGCTATAGCAATATATGAATCATCTGGCATATGCTCCCTAAGTATCCTTATAACATCGTTAAAGTATCTACCATCCTTAAGGAATACTATGGTATCACATACACTTACTAAACTCCTAACCCTCTCAAGGTCATAACATGCTGGTACTATAGCCATTACCTGCTCCCCTTCAACCAAGTTAATCTTTGCCTTTGATGCAAAGGATGTGAAAGATGTAACCCCAGGTACTATCTCAATATCAATATTGCTATAATGCCTCTTAAACTCTTTATGCAAGTAAGAGAATGTACTGTAGAGCGAGGGGTCTCCAACACATAGATAAACTGTTAACCTATCTTTCATACACTCCTCTGCTATTGCATCTGCATTACTCTTCCAGATATGCTTAAGCATATCCTTATCCTTTAGCATAGGGAATACAAGTTCCCTAACCTCTGGCTTAACAGCTCTCTGCTCTATTATTGGCTTTACTATACTTAATGCAATACTCTCCTTTCCTGCCCTTGATGTAGGTGCAAATATAACATCAGCACTCTCAATCAACCTCTTTGCCTTTAATGTTAATAGCTCTGGGTCCCCTGGACCACAACCTATGCAGTATAACTTGTATCTACCATTACTCTCTTGCATTAGCAGCAATATTACATAATTTTATGTTTTAAATCTTACTTGCACGCTACTATTATAAGTACTGGATTCCTAGCAGTAAGCATAGTACCCATGCTAACCTTCCTGCCCTTTGATACAATAACTTGCGTAACCTCAATATAACTTGGCTCTAACCTATTAAGTGCCCTTAATGCCTCATACATGCTCTCTATTACTATTGTATCTATAACCATTCTACCTCTGCTCTTTAGCTTATTGTATGCTAACCTTACTATATCATACATATAGCCACCAGAGCCTCCTATGAAGATTACATCAGCAAATCCATCTGGCATTGCATTAATCACATCTATGGCATCACCATGTATAACCTCTACATTGCTAAGATTGAATCTCTTAACATTCTCTTGCGTTAATATTACAGCATTAACATCCTTATCTATTGCATACACCTTCCCGCTCTTGCCTACCTGTAGTGCAGCCTCTACCGTTATACTACCAGAACCAGAGCCTACATCTATTACTATAAAACCTTCCTTAAGTCTAGCCTTGCTTATTGCTATAGCCCTAACCTCTTCCTTTGTTATTGGTATATTCTTATCTCTAATGAATAACTCATCTGGTATCCCAGGGGTTCTATAGTCCCATAGCATATCTAACCTTATAATAATTATAATTATTACTAGTTATCTACACTAACTGCTTGTTGATATACATAAGTATTGTATAGTATCCATACTGTTAAGAACATAAAGACATAAGCACCCATACCAGTTGTTACTAGCTTCCTATGTTCATTTATAGGCATTCTCTTACCAAATGCTACCCTAGCTATTATATATGTTATGAAGTATAGTAGAAAGCCTATCCCTATACCTCTGAATGCTTGAGGGTTGTTGCTTAAGAATCCTAGAGCACCAGAGATTATACCTGCTAGTACAGCAAATCCTATCCTAAGCCAGAATATCTTATCTGTTATGCTCAATACATAATCCTCCTCCTTCGGTTAATTTCTTTCTTTCTATATTATGTCTTAAGATGTGAAATAATAAAATACTTAAAGCAGCGATGGTAAATGCAGATTAATGTCTTGCAAGTATAATACAAGCAGTGATAAAGCTAATGGTAAGAATGTAACGTTATCAGTAATAATACCTACTTATAATGAATCAGAGAATATATTACATCTAATAAAATCCATAAGGAGTAACATGTGTAGAATGCATAACCTTAGTACTGAGGTTATAGTAGTTGATGATAATAGCCCAGACGGTACAGCTGATATAGTTGAGGATTATGCTAACAGCATTATTACTTATAACAAGGAAGATAACAACTTCAGTATAAAGGTTGTAAGAAGGGATAGTAAGAAGGGTTTAATATCAGCAATACTCGATGGTTTAAAGAGCGCAGAAGGTAAAAATATAGTTGTAATGGACGCAGATCTATCCCATCCTTCAAACCTTATACCAATCATGTTAGATGAGCTCATAAACGATAGATGCGATCTAGTCATAGCCTCAAGATATGTTAATGGTGGTTCAACTGTAAACTGGGGTATTAAGCGAAAGATAATAAGCAAGGTAGCAAATCTAATGGCTAGAAATATGCTAGGCTTGAGTGTAATGGATGCAGTATCTGGGTTCTTTGCATGTAAGAGGCATATACTTGATGGAATAGAGTTCAACACAAAAGGATACAAGATACTACTAGAGATACTGGTTAAGGCTAAAGGAATAAGGGTTAAAGAGGTACCTTATGTATTCATAAATAGAAGCAAGGGAGAGAGCAAGTTAGACTTAAGGGTTATGATAGAATACTTAAAGTCTTTATGGATGTTATATAGATATGGTAGAAAGAGGAATAAGGATGAGAGAAGGAGATCGATCTTATTCTTATCAAGGGCAGCAAGGTTCTATACAGTAGGGGCAGTAGGTTTAGCAGTTAACTACCTAGCCTCATCTATGGCAAATATAATTTTAGTAAATCCAACTCTAGCAACACTTATAGGTATAATCATATCTATCACATCTAACTTCATACTTAACAAGGCATGGACCTTTGAGGATACAAACTTTACATTTATTAATACTTTAAAGCAGTATGCATCTTATGTACTCTTAAGCTCGATTGGAGGAGCCATGCAGTTTACGTTTGTTTATCTATTTAATCAGATTTATAACATAAATTATGGTGTAGCATTATTAACTGCTATAGCATTAGCATCTGTATGGAACTTCTTATCAAACAAGAGATGGACGTTCAAGGATAGGATATGGGGATGAATGAGATACATTCTTATTGTAATAATAATGATTTAATTAACCAATTGAACCAAAGGATAATCTCTTGTATTAAATGTAGCAGACTTGTACAGTATAGAGAGCATATAGCAAGGACGAAGGTTAAAAGGTTCAAGGATTGGGATTACTGGGGCAAGCCTGTCCCAGGTTTTGGTGATCTTAATGCTAGATTACTCATAATAGGTTTAGCACCGGCAGCACATGGGGCAAATAGAACAGGTAGGATGTTCACAGGGGACTCATCTGGTTCATGGCTTATCAGAGCATTATATGATATTGGTTTAGCCAATAAACCTACAAGTACTAGTCTTGATGACGGATTACTCCTTAATGATGTATACATAACAGCAGTGTTAAGATGTGTACCCCCTGGTAACAAGCCTTTAATGCAAGAGATACACAACTGTATGGATTACTTAAGAGAAGAGATATCTTTGCTTAAGAATGTAAGGATTGTTCTAACACTAGGAAGAGTAGCCTTTGATACATATACTAGGATAATTAATAAAGATATTGAGTTTAAGCATGGTAAGTTATATGGATTAGATAATGGTATCATGCTAATGGCATCTTATCATCCAAGCAGGCAGAATACTCAAACAGGAAGACTTACATGGGACTCATGGATTAGCATATTTAAGAAGATAGAAGAGATATTATTTAATAATAACAACATAACAACAACAATAATTAATTAATTAATTAATAACCATTAAATCTGTTTAACCTTTACATCATCAACTACTATATTCATCTTTGCTAGTATGCTTGCAAACTCATGCCCATTCTTGCTTACCAATACATGCAATGAGCCCTTAATGCTAGAGTCTATAAGCATATCATGGTTAGTTAAATACTCCTTAACCCTTGCAACTGTATAAACTAAAGGATTAACTATAGTAACATTTGGGAAGAATTCCTTTATACTATCCTCAAGGAAGGATAGGTGTGTGCTACCAAGCAGTATGGTATCTATGCTAGGATCATCCTTTATCTTACTACATGCATATTCTATAACACTTTTATCCTTACTTGTAAGGAAGGTTCCATTCTCTACGAATGATATTAACTCACTAGCATCTATAGCAGTAAATCTACCCCTGCTCATGTAACCCTTGAAGATATCATCCAACTCATTACTCTTAACTACTGCCTTACTTGCAAGTATAGCTATGCTCTTACTCTTAGATAGTGTAAATGCCTTATCTATGCAAGGATATGTACCAAATATTAATGCTCTCCTGTTAAGCCTTAGTTCATCAAGCACTAGCAGTGATGGTGTTATGGATGCTACTACTATACACTTTGGCTCATACTCATTGATAAGCATATCTATACTATTAGCAATTATACTCTTCAACTCTTGCCTGCTCTTTGTTCCATAGGGATGGTTTGCTCTATCTGCAAAGTAAACTATACTCTCTCTAGGTAGTTCATGCATAAGCATCCTTACAACTGCTAATGATCCTAGACCAGAATCGAATACTGCTATAGGTCTATACTTGCTCACACTTATTAGTATAAATCAATATTAATAACCATTTCTGATATATATGTCAATTATTATACACATACAATGCTAATAATTCTTTGGTAGATAGCAATCATGACTGACTTTAGTAACAAGTGGGTAAAGAAAGATGATGGAGGAATAAATGAGAAGATTAAGGAGACATTTAAACCACAAGGTCCATTAAGACCAAGGGTAGAACATGCAATAAATAGAATACAGTTACAGATACAGAAGATAGACTCAATGCTAGCAAAGATGCGTGAGAGAGATGCTATGCTCTTTAGAAGGATAGTTGAGGCGGTAAATAAACATGATATGGATACTGGTAGGATGTTATCCAATGAGTTAGCAGAGGTTAGGAGGCTATCAAAGATAATGAGCAATGCTAAGATGGCTCTTGAGCAGGTGCATCTAAGGCTTAGTACAGTTCATGATATAGGTGATCTTGCTGTTGCATTAGCCCCAGCTATAGGAGTTATGAAGAGCGTAAGGCAAGGGATAACAAGGTTCATGCCAGAGGCTGAGGGTGAGATAAATGAGATGACCAATACATTAAGCAATCTTATGATTGATACTATGCAAGGAGGTAACTTTAACATAGTAAGTGATGTTAGTAGTGAGGAGGTTGATAAGATACTTGCAGAGGCTACGGCTGTTGCTGAGAAGAGTATTGCAAGCAAGTTACCATCTGCACCAGTAAGTGAGGAGTTACCAAGGTTCTAAGATTAAGATAAGATAAGATTAAGATAAGATAGTATGTTATATTGCATCTTATTTATTTATGTTATCCAGTCTCGCAGTAACTGCCTTGTAATGATTATCTAAACCTTCAGCATTTGCTATATAACCTATATGCTCTGCTACCTTCTTTAAACCCTCCTTACTTAACTCTGCCATGCTTATAACCTTGATGAAATCTAAGCAGGTTAATGATGCTCTTGCCTTTGCTATGCCTGATGTTGGTAATACATGGTTAGTACCTATACAGTAATCGCTTGCTGCAGATGGTGAGTATCTTCCTATGAGTATCATACCTGCATTGCTTATACTCATAGCAATCCTCTTTGCATCCCTTGCAATTATCTGAAGATGCTCTGGTGCAAATTCATTGACCAACTGTATAGCAACATCCATGTTATTGCATAATGCTATAAAACCATTGCTCCGTATGCTACTCTTAATTATATCACTCCTACTAACATTATTTAATAATGCTGAGAGTTCTCTTGCAGTAGCATATGCTATATGCTCAGAGCATGTTACTAGCCCACATAATGTATCAGATGCATGCTCTGCTTGTGATATAATATCTAGAGCAATAAGCCTAGGATCTGCTGTATCATCTGCTATAACTATAAGTTCGGTTGGACCAGCAAACATATCTATTGCAACACTGCTTGAGACTAGTAGTTTTGCTATATTAACAACCATCCCCCCTGGTCCAACTATCTTGCTAACACTCTTTATGCTCTCAGTACCATATGCCATTGCTGCTATTGCTTGTGCACCACCTACCCTGTAAACCTCATCTACCCCTGCTATATCAGATGCTACCAATGTTAAAGGATCTATGCTAGTATCCCCATGCTTTGGAGGAGTACATGCTATTACTCTCTTAACCCCTGCTACCTTTGCTGGTAATGCACACATAAGCATAGTGCTAGGATACCTTGCCTTGCCACCTGGGATGTAGCATCCTACACTATCTATAGGTTTGATTATCCTAGTTACCCTTATACCATTATCATATATAGAATATCTTAAGCCCTTTATACTCTTAAATAACCTCCTCTCAACCCTCTCTATCCTCCTCTTCATCTCCTTTAATGCCTTAACCTCTTTATCACTAACTTTGGTGTACGCATCCTTTATCTCATGCTCACTTACCCTTAGCATATCTCTTCTTAATGTAATACCATCAAATCTTCTAGTATATTCTAGAAGGGCATCATCCCCTCTAACCTTAACATCATCTAGTATGCTCTTAACAAGTATTAACTGCTCTTGGTTTATAACTGTATTACTTCTAAGCATTCTTATAGTATCTAGTATATTTGAGGGGTCAACCTTTACTATCCTTACAGTCTTATCATCCCTTGATGTTATCTCCTTGCTCATCCCTCATTATCTCCTCAAGAGGTAGTATCTGTCTAGGTTCATGAACAACTATACCTTGAGCAAGCCTCCTTAGGATAGGGAGTATATTAACGAACTCATCTTTGCTTATTACAGTATTTACTGCATACCATCCCTCCTCGCTAAGGTTACTTATTGTAGGCTTCTTAAGTGCTGGCAGATGTGCTAAGAGTTCGTTAAGGTTCTCCGCACTTACATTCATGAATATATGTAACTTCTTCCTGCTATCAACAACACCCTTTAATAAGGTTAATACATCGTATATCTTCTCCCTCTTGCTAGGATCTTTAAGTGATTGCTTGTTAGCAATAAGCAATGCAGTAGAGTCCATTATAGTCTCTATAGGCTTCAGGTTATTCTGTTCAAGTGTTGTACCAGTCTCAGTTATATCTATTATTGCATCTGTATCATCTGGTGGCTTTGCCTCTGTTGCACCAAATGAGAGTATTATCTGCACTCTATCATTACCATTGCTGTTCTTAAACCAAGGTGTTATGAGCATAGGTTCTTTACTACCATATATCTCCTTATACCTTTTATTGTTCTTGATGTAATTGCTTGATATATTAAGATACTCTGTTGATATCCTTAGTACCTTACCCTTGCTAGCATAATCTTCTATCATATCTGATAAGGATAGATAAGGCATATCCTTTGGTATAGCATATACTAACCTTACATATCCATACTCAAGGTTAAGCATGACTTTAACATCCGCACTAGTCTCAACAACCCAATCTTTACCAGTTATGCCAATATCATATAGACCATTGCTTACAAACGTTGGTATCTCCTGAGGCCTTAATACTTTCATGTATATCTCTGGATCATTGACCCTTACCCTGTAACTTCTACCCTTACCATGCAATGAGAACCATGCTTGTTCTATGAACTTGAATGTTGCCTCCTCTATACTACCTTTTGGTATAGCAAACTTGATCATATATGCTAGCAGGTTATTCCTTTATATAGGCTTATTCATTCCATTACTATTCTCACCTATCTTATTCTTATTATTTATTAATCTGCTCATCTCTTAACTCCTCAAGTATCCTCCTTGCATTATCTACACTTACCTTACCCTCCTTGGCAAGCCTCTCTGCTACCAAGTCTATCATGCTACCTTCTGCACCTGCTAGTAGTGCAACCCTTCTAGCATGTAGCCTCATATGTCCATGTTGAATGCCTTCCTTAACAAGTGCATGCAATGCAGAGAAGTTCTGTGCTAATCCAACTGATGCCATAACACAAGCAAGCTCTTGAGCACTATTAACATTTAGTATCTTGAAGCATACCCTTGCCAATGGATGCATAGATGTTAACCCTCCCACTATCCCTACTGCCAATGGTAACTCTATATAGCCTATAAGATCACCATTCTCATCCTTGCTCCATTGGGTTAGAGGCATGTACCTTCCTCCCCTACAAGCATAAGCATGTGCACCAGCCTCTATTGCCCTTGTATCTTGCATAGTAGCATTTGCTACTGCTATTATACCATTCATAATACCCTTGTTATGTGTTACACACCTGTAAACATCTGCTTTAGCAAACTCGTAAGCATCAAGTATACCTTCTATTACATCAGAGCCTAACTCCTCTCTAGCAAATATAGCACTAGCCCTAGCAATCCTATGTGTAGCATAGTTGGAGAGTATCCTTAATAGTACTTTACCCCTTGTTATACTCTCTACCATGCCTGCTATAGACTCGCACATAGTATTAACTATATTAGCACCCATAGCATCCTTTACATCAACCAACAGCTCAACTACAAGCATCTTACCCCTAGCAGTATCTATAACCTTGCATGCAAGGTCCTTTGCCCCAGCACCCCTTGATGCTAGACTACTCTTACTATTTGCTAAAGCTAATATCTCATCTTTATGCTTTAGAAGATCATTAATTGCCCTTTGCATATCATCTACTGAGATCACTTGTACCTGTCCTATCATAAGAGAGTTATCTGCACTAGCCTTGAAGCCTCCTCTTATCCTTGCAATCTTTGCGCCTTTGCTTGCTGCTGCTATTACAGAGGGCTCTTCTATAGCCATTGGGATAAGGTACTCCTTCCCATTTATGAGGAAGTTGGTTGCTATACCTAATGGCAATGATATGAAACTTACAGCGTTCTCAACTATACTATCTGCTATCTTAAAGTCTATCCCAGATCCATTTATAAGAATATTTATATCTTCATCACTTAAGTTAGCCTTCTCCTTGAGTACTCTAAGCCTCTCATTCCTATCTAGTTGGTAGAACCTCTTGCTATACAATTCCATGCTAATAATTTTAATAACCTTCATTTATCTTCTTGCTTCAGTAAATTTTAACTCATTGCTTAGACTATAATGTAGAATCACCCCAATCTTACCCTTACTATCCTATCATCCTCTATAGATGGTATTCCTCTTCCATCTCTGTTGCTAGTTGCTATATACAAGTAACCATCATGGTAGAGCACATCTCTAACCCTTCCTAATCCAGATAAGAAGTTCTCCATCTTAACTACCTTAGTAGGATCACTTACATCCAAAGTTACCATCTCCACACGCTCTCCTCTAAGAGTAGCAAAGAATAATATGCCCTTATACTTACCATCAGTAGCAAATGTAGCACCTGAAGGGGCTATGCTTACTGCATAGCATAACAGGGACTGCTCGTAGACTTTAGCCTCTGAGCATCTCTCATATGGCCAACCATAATTTGCTCCTGGCTTTATTATGTTAAGCTCATCGTTTGCTATAGGCCCATGCTCAGTGGCATAAAGCATCTTATTTATTGGATTCCATGCTAAACCTTGAACATTCCTATGCCCATATGAGTATACGTATGAGTTAGGGAACGGGTTATCATCTGGTATAGAACCATCTTTGTTAAGCCTAAGTATCTTACCTGCTAAGGATGATAGATCTTGTGCAAGCATGGGATTGTTTGCGTCCCCAGTTGCTACATACAATCTTCCATCAGGACCAAACTTGATCCTTCCTCCATTATGTATCTCTGCTGCTGGTATCCTATCTATTAATATATCTTCTCTAATGAGACCATTATCTATCTTTACCCTAGATACTCTGTTGAATAAGCCTTCGTTGCTAGAGTATGTATAATATATATAGATGTAACCATTGGATTCAAACTCTGGATCTAATGCTAAGCCTAACATACCTGCCTCTCCTACTTTAGCCACATCCTTAGAGAAGAGGTTTAATACTTTTCCACTTGCATCTATCATGTTAACCCTTCCTACACGCTCGGTAAAGAATATCCTACCTTTGCTATCTACATCTATACTCCATGGTACCTCTAGCCTTGTTGCTATGAACTCTAAACTGCTACCTTTAGGCTCTGGAAGGAATTCACTTCTAGGAGATGAGGTATAGAAGGTTACTAGTATGGATAATGTTACAACTATAGCAGCGATAGATATAATCATAGCTACTCTATACTTCATCTACATCTACTATTATTATGAAAGATTTTAATAAAAGTCTAATCATTAAGGATTATGGTAGTGGGGAGTAGCGTGGCATTAAGCCCTATAAGGGTGGGGAAGCCTGGTTATCCCGGCGGGCTCATAACATTATAAGTTAAAGAATTGAAGGGCCAGTACATAAATGTATTATGCTATAAGATGGTGTGAGATACCCGCAGAACGGTGGTTCAAATCCACCCCCCGCTACCATTATCTCTTAATTATAATTATGGTGCGGTCGGCGGGATTTGAACCCGCGTCACCGGCTTGGAAAGCCGACATCCTAGACCAGGCTAGACTACGACCGCATATTTAATCATTAGAATAATAAGGGAACCGTTACTTAACCTTAACCTCTTTATAATCTTATGCAATATTAGTATTTTAATGCTCACTTGCATAGAACCTTCTCTACTTCATACAATACCCTAGCAGCTACTACATGTGCCTCCAAAGAGTAACTGCTTATTGATATTAGTTGGTCAAACAGATCTAACGTATATTGTGAGAACGTACCTTTAGCAAAACCTCCTATAACTATACATGCCTTACTCTCATTAATTACTTGCTTTGCAACATACTCTGCATCCTTGCTTATCCCATGCCTAGATAATCCTATGACTCTTGAAGGTCTTATCTTATCTATTAACGAACTTAACCTTGATTCATGTAAAGAGAGCAGAAGATTTCCTTCATTACTAACTATAGCCTTCTTAACATAAAGATCTTCAATCAAACCAACAAATCTATTGTAGTTCTTTGGTAATCTGACCCCTTTACCTACCTCTATAACCTTATCATCTATAGTATGGATATAAACATCAAGCATGTCGTTGAAGTACAGTGGTATACTTGTAGCCTCTAAGAGTGTAAAGTGTACAATATCTGGTCTCCCTCTCTTCTCAGCATCCTTTAGATTAAGCATTGCTGCATGATGATAACTTCTATCTAAGAGTATACTAGTAGCATCCTTACCCTTACTCTTTGCATGCTTTTTAACCGCACTATGCCATGCTATGCTCTTTGGTACAAGTTCTAGTGCTGCCTCAGCAATTATAAGTATGATACCCATAGCATAGTTATTAGGGGTAGTAGGTTAAAGAGGTTAAAGAAGGATATAGCAAGGCAGAGGATAGAGATACTATTCAAGAATGTTGTAGAGACTGCAAAGTATAATCTTGAACTTGCTGAGATGCAGGCTAGGCTTATAAAGAAGATAAGTATGAGGTATAGGGTAAGGCTACCATATGAGATAAGGCAACTATTCTGCAAGAAGTGCAAGAGGCTAATAGTACCAGGTATCACTGCAAGGGTTAGGGTAGGACACTCAAGCATAAAGGCTGTAAGGATAACATGTATGCACTGTAACCATGTATATCGCAAGATAGTACCAAGAAGTGTAAATGATAACAAAAGAAGAGAGGATGATCATTAGGTATAGTTACTCATATTTATTTATCCACTCTGCTTAGCATACTCCTTAGCCCTAACATTCCTTGCATGTATAAATAGCAATGGTGCAAAGATGAGTAATGCTATAGCCAAACCTAAGGCATCTATTACTACTATATATGCTATAGCAAAAGCAAGGGATACAAAACCTTGAGTTACAAGCTTACTTGATTGTTTTATATTAGCATACCTGCTAGCAACCTCTATGAAGAAGAATGCTGCTGCTGGATATAATGCAAGTAAGAGGTGTGTTAGTATATCTATACCAGTATGTGGCATACCATTAATCTTATCTATTTTTGGTATAATATTTTTTACTTATTATATATCTAATGTAGGTAACTCAATGGCAACTCCTTGCTTTATAAACTCTAAAGCATCGATCAAGGGTATAACTGCTACATCCTCTGCATTAAATGGACCATATTTACGCCCATCTTTGGCTATGAATGCATCAACATGCTTCAAGAATCTAACTACTAAAAGCATACCTCTAATCCTTTCCCTTAAAGCCTCTAAGACTTTACTCCTACCATTGATTATAGAAGATAGAACAAGCTCATGCTTATATCTTAATTCCCTCTCCTCTAATGCTATATACAACTCCTCCTCTGTTAGCATTGAGTAATCTATATCATGTATATCTTTGCATGACTTAACCTTCTCTATCCTAATAGTTAGCATTAACCTTGCAATATCTGTAAGCATCTCTACAAGCATCTCTCTAACATTGGCATCTAACCCTTCATACCCTTTACCCTTTAACTCATTAAGAATCTCTGCTAATCTAATGTACATGTTTCTATCAACTAACTCTTGTAGAGTACTACTCTCTACCTCCTTCTTAAGTTGATCATAAATTATGCTAATATCTTCCATACTACTGCTATAGTAATTAACGATATAATTAAATAACGAATTATGTAAAGCAGTTTATGCCTTATAGGCTTATAGACGGTTCATTACAATCCATAAGTTACACTATAGATGATGTTATCTCTATGATAAAGAATCAGGATATAAGGTATATAGACCTTCAATTCACAAGCCTTAATGGTAGATTCCATCATGTTACAGTCAATGCAAGGTTAATCAACAGAGATGATCTAGAGCAAGGGTTCCCTAAGTTAGATGGTTCATCTATAAAGGGCTTTACTCAGATATACGAATCTGATCTTGTATTAAAGCCTGATCCAAGTACATTTGCTATAATACCATGGAAGGACCAGGGCAAGACTGCTAGGATGATATGTGATGTATACTATGGCTATACAAATGAGAGGTTATCAAGGGACCCTAGGGCTATTGCACAAAGAGCAGAGGCTTACCTTAAAGAAGAAGGTTTCCATACATCCTACTGGGGTCCTGAGGTTGAGTTCTTTGTATTCAAGAAGGTAACATGGGATACTATGCTACCTAGCAAGGGTATAAGTTACAGTATAGATAGTATGGAGGTTCCATGGAGTAATGATTCATCTACAGCATTAAGGCTCAAGGAGGGTTACATGCCAGCAGAGCCTTACGATACACTAACCAACTTTAGAAACCAGTGTATGGATATACTTAACGATTACTTCTATATACCATGTGAGGCTCATCACCATGAGGTTGCTACTGGAGGGCAGTGTGAGATAGATATGAACTTTGATACCCTTACCAATGCTGCAGATAACACTGTAACATACAAGTATGTTGTTAAGAACATAGCAAGGATGCATGGTTTAGTAGCAACCATGATGCCCAAGCCATTAGCAATGGATAATGGATCTGGTATGCATGTTAACATAAGCATATGGAACAATGGAACTAATATGTTCTATGATCCAAATGATGAATACTCTGAGCTTAGTCAATTAGGAAGGTACTTTGCTGGAGGGATATTGGAGCATGCAGAATCTCTATGTGCTATAGTTGCTCCTACAACAAACTCTTACAGAAGGCTAGTTCCAGGGTATGAGGCACCAGTGTATATAGCATGGAGTAAAGGTAATAGATCAGCAATAATAAGGGTACCTATATACTTCAAAGGCAAGGAGCAGGCAAAGAGCAAGAGGGTAGAGTTTAGGGCTGCAGACCCATCGTGCAATCCATACCTATGCTTTGCTACAGTACTTGCTGCTGGGTTAGATGGTATAAGGAAGAAGAGAGATGCGGGGGATCCAGTGGATGAGAATATATATCTAATGAGTCCTGAGAGGAGGAGAGCACTAGGCATTAAGCAGTTACCCCCTACCTTAATTGATGCCATAGAGGCTTTAAAGAGCGATAACTCTTACCTTAAGCCTATATTTACTCAGGATGTAATAGATAAGATAATAGAGTTGGAGACCAAGGATTACATGGAGATAAAGTTAAGGCCTCACCCACATGAGTTCTACATGTACTTTGATGTTTAGTTCTAGCATAATCAATGGGATAAAATAAAATTAAATTAAGGTAGTTATTGTTAAGCAGTATGTATAATGAAGCATACGATAAGTATAGTAGTGTGCTAAAACTTCTAAGAGAGCACCATGAATGGTTCAAGAGATGTATACCATTGATAGCAAGTGAGAACATTCCTAGTCCTGCTGTTAGAGAAGCAATAGTGTCTGATCTTGCAAATAGATATGCTGAGGGTTGGCCTGGTGAGAGGGTTTATGCTGGCTGTCTTTATATAGATAAGATTGAGCTCTTATGCTTAGACCTAGCAAGGAAGGTCTTTAGGGCAGAGTTTGCTGATGTTAGACCAGTATCTGGTGTTGTAGCAAACCTTGCTGTTTATGCTGCATTTACTCAACCTAATGATACAATGATTGCATTAGCAATACCAAACGGTGGGCATATATCACATGGTAAGAAGGAGTACTCTGGTACAGCAGGCTTGGTAAGGGGCTTAAATGTTGAGACATTTGCATTCAGTAAAGAGGATATGAATATAGATGTTGATGCTAGTAAGAAGAAGATAGAGGAGTTAAAGAGGGAAGGTAAGACCCCTAGGCTTGCTATGTTTGGTGGTAGCCTATTCTTGTTCCCTCATCCTGTTAAGGAGTTGGCAGATTATCTACATGAGAATGGTATACTAATATGCTATGATGCAGCACATGTAGCAGGATTGATAGCAGGTAACGAGTTTCAAGATCCATTAAGGGAAGGCGCAGATGTTATGACCATGAGCACACATAAGACACTCTTTGGTCCTCAAGGAGGAATAATACTATCGTTTGATAAGTATGCTGATGCTATAAAGAAGGCAGTATTCCCAGGTAGCACTAGTAGCCATCATCTGCATAACGTTGCTGGCAAGGCTATAGCGTTGGCTGAGATGCTTGCATTTGGTAAAGAGTATGCTAAACAGGTAATTAAGAATGCTATAGCATTAGCTGAGAGCTTATACAACCTTGGATTCGATGTGCTAGGAGAAAAGCATGGGTTTACAAGATCCCATCAGGTTGCTGTAGATGTTAGCAAGTATGGAGATGGAGGTAGTATAGAGCAAGAGTTGGAGAAGGCAAATATAATATGCAATAGACAACTTCTGCCAGGAGATATAAAGGCTGGTAGGAACTACAGGCATCCAGGAGGGATAAGGTTAGGTACAGCAGAGGTTACAAGGCTAGGTATGAAGGAGCATGATATGCGTGATATAGCAGAGTTCATAAAGCGTGTTGTGATAGATAAGGAGGATACAGCAAGTATTGCTGAAGAGGTGGCTGAGTTTAGAAAGAGATTCCAGAGTGTGCATTATACATTTGATGCTGAGAATAATAGTATAGAGGCATATGATTATATCTCATTAGTAAACATAAATAAATAAATAAATTATTCCTATCGATATTTTAAGATAATTATTTTAAAATAAAATCAGTCAATTAATAGATGTTGTTGTAATGTTCCAACTTTATCTCTTGCTTTAGATACCTCTTTATACCCTCTTTGTACTTATCAAGGAATACTATGGTAAGGTTTAGTAGGCACTCATCACATATAGGCTTGTTCCTGAAGTTTATCCCTTTACCCTTATCAAAGGCAAAGTTCATATCGCATATTATACAGCGCATAACATACAATAATAAAAGCAATATAAAAATTAACTCTTTTTGATGCTTCTCAACCCTTCTATTATATCCTTAACCTTATCATACTCCCCCCTCTCAAATAGTGTTCCTATAACTATAACATCTGCTCCAGCCTCTGCTATGCTAACAGCGGTCTCCCTATCCTTTATACCCCCTCCAACTATAAGCAACCCTTCAAAGTTAGCCCTTACAGCACTTACCATCTCTGGTTTAACTGATGTGTTAACCCCAGAACCAGCCTCCAAGTATAGTGCTCTCATACCCATGTACTGTGCTGCTAAGGCATGCATAACAGCAAGCTTTGGTTTATCAGTAGGTATGCCTCTAGCCCTACCTACGAACCATACAGAGCTACCCTCTCCTATAACTAAGTAGCCCATAGGTATAGCCTCTAGCCTATACTTCTTTACATACAATGCACCTAATGCTTGGGCTTGGGTTATGAAATATGGGTTCTCTGAGTTTAATAATGAGCTGAAGAGTATTGCATCTGCCTTTGCTGATATACCTGTTATATTACCAGGGAAGAGTATAACTGGTATATTTACACTGGTCTTTATTGCTGTAACTACATTATCCAACTCTATCTGGTCTATAACAGATGATCCACCAACTAGTATAGCATCAGCACCTAAAGCCTCTGCTCTTTTAGCAAGGTTAGCAGCAGCACTACTCTCTAATGACTCAGAGTCTATAAGTATGAAGCAAAGAGTCCTCTCCCTTGCTAACTCTACCAATCTACTCTCTACTTTACCTATAGCCATATTGCACCTTATATGATAACCCTACCTTTATATCTACTCTTAGCTATACATACATGGATAGCTTAATGGATGAAAGAGAATTAAAATATAATAGATTGATAAGGTTCTTACTTGAAAGATCTTTAATTAGTAAGAGACAATTTGAGATTATTTATACAAGAAAGGTTATGAGCAGAGGCTCTGGTTATGATGTTAAGAATAGGAGTAGGGGTGCATATTATAGACTGTTAGGGCAGAGCAGGAGTAAGGTTGAATCTATACTCTATAGCATACTTCTACTTGTTGCTATAGATGCCTTAGATAAGAGAGCGTTGCATGTGATGCAACAACTCATAGAACAGATTAGCATAATAGCATCACGTGATATAGATGATGTTGATGTAAATGATGTGATAAGTGTTATACAAGAACTTGTTAAGCAGATGAGCAGAGATATAGTATCCTATCAGCAGTAGTAATAGTTTAGAATCTAATCGTATCAATTAGTGTATAGTATGTTATCAAATATATTTGCTACAACATGTGATATAGTAGTAGTGATGCAAATGATGTGATCATGGATTACAGTATTGATAGTATGATAATTATTATCACAGCATACATGTTAGGTATGGCTGTAACATCATTAATGGATAAGCGTAAGGATAGGGAGTTATACTCTATTCTAGATGCATATGAATCTATAATAGCAGATATAACAAGTAGGATTGATGTGATCGATTTAAGGTTATCGCATCTAACAAGTAATAAATCAATGACATCACAATTAAGCCTTAGCTCAGTTACAGATAATATAACGGGCAGTATAGAAGATAATAGTAATAGTAAGGGCGATAGCATAACAACTAGTACTCATAACTTGAGCTTACCTATACTTAATGTAAAGCACATACAACCTATGAACAAGGCAAGGGGTGTTAAGACTAGCACTAACGATCTTATAAAAGAGATACTAGATCTACTTGCTGATGGACCAAAGACATCAAGAGAGATAGAGAGAGCAATAGGCAAGAGTAGAGAACATACAGCAAGATTGATGAAACGTCTATACGATATGGGTTATATTAAAAGAGATGAGAGTGTAAGACCTTATAAATATACTCTTGCATAGATGAATAATGCAATTATGTATTAACTGCTTTAAACTCCTTGAATCCATCACTAACCATCTTATCATACACGCTCTTAACCTTCTCATACCGCATAGGTTTACTTTGGGCTTTAACGTAACCATCAGCATCACATAAACATATTATATACTCATCCTCACCAACCTTCTCTATCTTTACAAGTTCTTCCTCTCCAACAGGCTCAAATCTGTCTTTTACACGCTTTACTGTCTTAAGTAGATAGGCAAATCCAGTATACTCAAATAGCTTGTATTGAGCCTTTCTTGCCCTTTCTTGCCCTAATTGTACTGCCTCATGGTAGTGCATAATATTATATTTAAAATAATAACTAATAAGCGTTAATACAATCTAAAAGCAAGTAATTTAAAGAAGAGAATCTAATTAAATACTGTAATGGGTATTGGAAGGAACGTAATTATAGCAGGTATAATAGCAGTAGCAGCAATAGTAGGTGCCTTTGTAGTAACAACATACTTTACCTACTCATCATTACAACCATCTACTACACAGCAGGTTATGAAGCAAGAGTTATCAATAAAGTTAGTTAATGTTCTAGTTAAGAGTGTAGATGATAGGAAGGCACTATTGGAGATCTCCTTTAGTATAGTTAATCCTACAAGCAGTACTCTAGTATTAGAAGCAATAAACTATACACTTTATGCGAACAATGTAAGGGTAGGAGAATCTATTATAGGGGAGAGGTTAGAAGGTATAGTAACAGGTACTGGTAAGACACAGTATCTACTCCCAAATAATCCTTTGATATTGAAGGATACAATGCAGATTAATAGGAGTAGAGCAGTAGAGGGTATATGGGATAAACTTGATAGCAATAGCATAGTATGGAGTGTAGATGGCAGATACTCTGTAACAGGTTGGCAAGAGAAGGAGTTCAAGTCATCTATGCAGTAAAGGTGCATGATTTGATGAAGGTAGCCTTATTTGATACAATAAAGAGTAAAAAGAGTATAAGTAATGAGGTTAAGAGGCAGAGGGAGATAATAGCATATCTAGCATCAGAGTATGATCCAGAGGCTAGGACTAGGATAGCAATAGCACATGCATTAGCAGAGAAGTTCAATACACGTTGGCAGAATATATACTCTAGTGTATTCAGAGATATAGATGAGATCCTTATACCTGCTAATATAGTAAAGGAACAGGGTAGGTTACCTCCAAAGAGGGGTCCTAGGGCATTACAGCATGAAGGTGTGCCATACTATGCCCTAACGCAAGCAGGGATGCTTATAGCAGCATGCTTAGATGAACTAGACTCAAGGATAGAGGTAGTTAAAGAGTGTATAACCTCAATAGAACAGGATGAGTTAAGAGAGGGCTTATCTCTTCTGCTAGATATAGCACCTTCTTTAGTCTTAAGGCTAATAAAAGAGTATGTCTCATACTACGATCTAAGCATAATGATCCCTATTACAATAGATAAGATAAGAGATGCTTTAGCAGTTAGCATAAGATCTGAGTTAGAACTATTAGAGGCTTTCATGGGTTTATCAAAAAAGGAGAGGGATTATCTTCTTAACTTCTTGCGTATATTATCTAAATAAGAGTAAAGTTAAAATTCCCTTCTTAAATGAGCATAGATGGCTTTGGATAATTTAGAGAGGATAGTTACAAAGGTTATAGATCAGGTTGAGCATGATCTTATTGCTCAGATAGAATCATCTTACTCTCAATCCATTGAGAGGCTAAGATCCTCTAGAGCAAGTATAGAGTTAGAGTATAATAAGATAGTAGAGAATGCAAGGAAGCAGGCAGAGAACCTTAAGAGACAGATAGTAGAGAGTAGTAGACTTATGGTAAGGAATAAACAGTTGATGCTTGTTGGAGATGCAGTTAGTGATGCATTTAATAATGCTATAGCAAGAATAGATAATATAAGGAATGGAGAGTCATATGAGAGTATGATGAGGAGATTGATAGAGGATGCTCTTGATGCTATAGGAACAGATGCCATAATTGAGTGTAATGATAAGGATAGAGATTTAGTTGATAGGATAATACTTGAGCTCCAATACAAGTATAACTTTACTATAACTTTAGGAAATAGTATAGAATGCCTAGGAGGGGTAAGAGTAAGCTCAAGCGATGGCTCAGTATCCCTTGATAATACGCTAGATACTAGAATAGAGAGGCTTAAACCTATCCTAAAGAAAGATATAGCCAAACTGTTTATGGTGTAAGCTATGGTAGCAAAGGGCAAGATAATATGGGTGAGCGGGCCAGCGGTAAAGGCAGATGGTATGTCAGAGGCTAAGATGTACGAGACGGTTTATGTTGGGGAAGGAAGGCTTATAGGGGAGGTTATAAGGCTTACTGGTGATACTGCCTTCATTCAAGTGTATGAGTCAACATCGGGATTAAGACCTGGTGAGCCAGTTGTAGGTACAGGTAATCCATTAAGCGTTCTACTTGGACCAGGGTTAATAGGGAGGATATACGATGGTATTCAAAGGCCATTGGATGAGATAGCAAAGGTCTCTGGAGCCTTCATAGGAAGGGGTATAGCTGTAGACCCAGTAGATAAGAAGAAGAAGTATAAGTTCAGGCCTACCGTTAAGGTAGGAGATGAACTCCCTCCTGGTAGCAAGCTAGGAGAGGTTGATGAGACACCATTGATAAAGCACCACATACTCTTACCTCCAGATAGTCCAGGCGGTAAAGTTATATCAGTAGAGGGTGAAGGAGAGTATGATATAGAGCATCCTATAGCAGTGCTAGAGCACAATGGTAGAAGGTATGATGCTAAGATGTACCATTACTGGCCTGTTAGGAGGGCTAGGCCATTACAGACTAAGTTAGACCCAGAGATACCTCTTATAACAGGGCAGAGGGTTATAGATACCATATTCCCTGTAGCAAAGGGAGGTACAGCTGCAATACCAGGAGGTTTTGGGACAGGTAAGACAGTTACCATGCACCAGATAGCAAAGTGGGCAGATGCACAGGTTGTAATATACATAGGCTGTGGTGAGAGGGGAAATGAGATGACTGAAGTGCTAGTAGAGTTCCCACATCTAACAGACCCTCGCTCAGGTAGACCATTGATGGAGCGTACAGTGCTAGTAGCAAATACTAGCAATATGCCTGTAGCAGCAAGGGAGGCTAGCATATACACTGGTGTTACAATGGCTGAGTACTATAGGGATATGGGTTACGATGTTGTATTGGTTGCTGACTCTACAAGCAGATGGGCAGAGGCTTTAAGGGAGATGAGTGGTAGGCTTGAGGAGATGCCTGCAGAGGAGGGTTATCCATCTTACTTAGCATCTAGGCTTGCAGAGTTCTATGAGCGTGCTGGTAGGGGTATAGCATTAGGCACACCCCAGCGTATAGGTTCTGTAACGCTTATAGGTGCAGTATCTCCATCTGGCGCAGACTTTACAGAGCCTGTAACTACACACACTATTAGGTTCATAAAGACATTCTGGGGTTTAGATACAAGACTTGCATACTCTAGGCATTACCCAGCAATAAACTGGATGATAAGCTACTCTGGCTACATATCAAGCATAGCAAAGTGGTGGGCAAAGAATGTTAGTGAGGAGTGGTTTAAGTTACGTGAGGAGTGCTATTATATACTCCAGAGGGAGGATACACTTAAGGAGATAGTAAGGTTACTTGGTCCAGAGGCTTTGCCTGATGAGGAGAAGTTAGTGTTAGAAGTAGCAAGGATGATCAAGATAGGCTTGTTACAGCAGGCAGCATTCGATAAGGTTGATACATACTGTAGCCCAATGAAGCAGTTCAAGTTACTAAAGCTTATGGTAGGCTTCTATAGGGAGGCACAGAAGGCTTTAAGGAGTGGTATACCATTAGCAGATATAAGGACCATGCAGATTATAACTAGGATAATAAAGGCAAAGTTTGAGATACCAGAGGAAGAGATAAGTAAGATAGATGAGTTGTATGAGGATATGATAAATGAGTTCAAGAAGTTAGTAACAGCAGTAAAGGGGGTGCCCATGGTTGGTTGAGGTAGGAGTAGAGTATACAAAGGTGCAAGAGATAAAGGGTCCACTACTAATAGTTGAGGGTGTAAGTAGAGCAGCATTCGATGAGTTGGTTGAGATAGAGACTATAGATGGTATAAAGAGGTTAGGTAAGGTACTCGAGGTAGGACAAGGTAAAGCAGTTATACAGGTATTTGAGGGTACAGCAGGTTTAAGCATAAAGGGTACAAAGGCAAGGTTCCTAGGCAAGACTATGGAGGTACCAGTATCCCAGGAGTTGCTAGGCAGGATATTCGATGGCTTAGGAAGGCCTATAGATGGCTTACCAGAGCCTATAGCAGAGGAGTTTAGAGATGTTAATGGTGCCCCTATAAACCCAGAGAGGAGAGAGTACCCATCGGACTTCATACAGACTGGGGTATCTGTTATAGATGGTATGCTAACCCTAGTTAGAGGTCAGAAGTTACCTATATTCTCAGGCTCAGGTATGCCCCATAATATACTTGCTGCTCAAATAGCAAGGCAGGCTACAGTGGTAGGTAGAGGGGAGGAGTTTGCGGTAGTCTTTGCTGCTATAGGAGTACAGTATAGCGAGGCACAGTACTTCAAGAGGAGTTTAGAGGAGAGTGGAGCATTAAGGAGGAGCGTTCTATTCCTTAACCTTGCTGATGATCCTGCAATAGAGAGGATAATAACTCCTAGAGTAGCATTAACTGTAGCAGAGTATCTAGCATTTGATCTTAACATGCATGTACTAGTTATAATAACAGATATGACAAACTATGCTGAAGCATTAAGGGAGATAAGTGCTGCTAGAGAAGAGGTTCCAGGAAGAAAAGGCTATCCAGGTTATCTATACACAGATCTTGCAACTATATACGAGAGGGCAGGTAGGATAAAGAATGTTAAAGGCAGCATAACACAGATGCCTATACTCTCTATGCCTGCAGATGATATAACTCACCCAATTCCTGATCTTACAGGGTATATAACAGAAGGGCAGATAGTGTTAAGCAGGGACCTCTTTAGAAGAGATATATACCCTCCAGTAGGTGTGCTTATGAGCCTTAGTAGGTTAATGAAGGATGGTGTTGGTGAGGGCAAGACTAGAGCAGATCATATGGAGGTTAGTAACCAGTTATACGATGCTTATGCTAGAGCACAAGAGGTTAGGGCATTATCTGAGATAGTTGGTAAGGCAGGCTTAACAGGAGTAGATCTAAAGTATCTGGAGTTTGGTGATGCATTTGAGCAGCAGTTCCTAAGACAAGAACCAGATGAGAATAGAACATTAGAGGAGACACTAAGGAGGGCATGGGATGTTCTATCAACGTTACCAGAGAATGAGTTAACAAAGATAAAGGAGGTTCACATAAAGAAGTACTACAAGGTTAAGCAGTAAAGCAATAACTTTAGGTGTTTAGTATGTCATTCTCAAGTAGAAGCATAATACCTACAAAGATAGAACTCATAAAGTTCAAGAGGTCCTTAAAGGTAGCAAAGATGGTCCATAAGATATTAGATGATAAGAGGGAAGTCTTGCTTAAGAGGATAGATGAGATGATAGAGGAGGCAAGTAAGGCTAGGGAAGAGATATGGGCTCCATTACAGGAGGTTTATGATGCTGTTAGGGATGCTTACCTTACATTAGGTACTAGCACAGTAGAGTCTATAGCAGCGTTAACACCTCCATCACTTGCAGTAGATGTTAATGTTAGGAGGATAGTTGATGTTAAGGTTCCAACCCTTCAAGTTATATCTAATGATAAGGTATCACTATCTTATAGTTTAGCAGATACTAATGTTAGTGTTGATAAGGCTGCAAGATTAATAAAGAATATACTGCCAGGCATATGTAAGGCAGCAGAATATGAGAATGCCATATTTAGTTTAGCTAAGGAGTTAGAGAAGACACAGAGGCTTATAAATGCATTGGAGTATGTAATAATACCATATTATGAGCATGCCATAAAGTTCATAGGTCATGCTCTAGAAGAGAGGGAGAGAGAGGAGTTCGTTAGACTTAAGAAGGTTAAGAGTACATTAGAGAAGAAGAAGGGATCTGTATGAGTGAGACTATAGATAGATTGTATAAGGAGGCTGAGGAGAGGTTAAGTAAAGAGAAGGATGCAATAATAGCAAGGATAAGGGATGCGTTAAGTAAAGCAAAGCAGGATGCATTAAAGGTTTAAGGTTAATTATAATAAAGATCACCCTTTTATTTTTATATAAAATAAATTATATTTTAATACTATATTATGCTAATATCTTTATAGTTAGATGATCAATATTCTCTACACTTTATATCTTTATATTTATTATATATAATTGTAAGTTTAATTCTAAGAAGAGTTATAGTTAAATATAGGTGTATTTTACCATATGCAAAATGAGTTATAAGAGCATTGCTACAACAGTAATAGGCACAGTAACGATACTAACAGTATTCATGCTTGCTGATGATGCATTTGCTCAAGAAGCAGCAAAGCAGGTTATAGGAGAGCAGATGCTTGGCGCTGCAATAGCATTTGGCTTAGCAGCATTGGGTGCAGGCTTAGGCTTAGGTTACGTTGGTGCTGCTGCCCTTGCAGCAATAAGTGAGAACCCAAAGATACAGTCAAGAGTATTCATATTCATAGGTATGGTAGAATCAATAGCAATATACGGTCTAGTGGTAGTATTCATAATCCTAGGACAGTAATTATATAAGACTAAGCTTCAGCAGAAGTAGGTGATAGCATAATGCCGCTAGTAAAACTCTTAAAGGTAAGTATAATCCTGCCTAGGAGAGAGGCTGCTGAGGCTATAAACAGGTTAGCAGAGCTTGAATGGTTCCATCCAATCAATAGGGAATCACATTACACCAACCCAGATATAGATGATCTGTTGCTAGATGCTAGCAGGTTATTACAATCCATAGAGGAGGTTGTTAAATCCCTTAACATACAGTTAGAGACTGGCATACTAGATACAATGTTCAAGGGTGCATTGAAGGTTAGGAATGAACTTGTGGTGTCTGACCTTGAGGATCTTATACAAGAGTTAGAGGCTAAGAGCAAGCCCATACTAGATGAGGCAAGATCACTGTTAAGTGAGCATGGTAAGGTTAGTAAGTTACTTGAGGAGAGTAAGAGTATAAGGGAAGTACTCAAAGCAGCATCCAACATAAATATTAACATAAGTAACATGCAGAACCTTAAGAGGTTCTTTGCATCACTCTTCATAGTTAATCAGAAGGATGTTGCTGAGGTAGAGAGGAGCCTTGGAGATGTATTCATAGTAAGAGTAGGATCAACAGAGGTTAATGTTGCATTACTGGTTATAAGCAGCAAGGAGGATGCAGATAGAGTGATCAAGGTATTTAGAAGCTATGATGTCCATCCATTTGTTATACCTACAAGCTTACCACAGAACCCTAGAGATGCCTTTATAGAGGTTGAGAAGAGCATAGCAGAGTATGAGAAGAAGAAGTTGGATATAGAGCAAGCAATAGAGAAGTTCAGAAGTAATGTTACTCCAACTATAGTATCTTTATACGAGGGAGCAAAGGCTGCCAAGGATATACTTGAGACGATGCGTAAACCATATGGTACAAGGTACTTTGCACTTATAGAAGGTTATATACCAGTAAACATGGAATCAAGGTTTAAGGCACTGGTTAAGGATTGGGTCTACTTTATAGAGCATGTAGATGATAATCCAGACTCTCCAACACTTATACAGAACCCTACGTACATGCGTACATTTGAGGTTATAACATCACAGCAAGGTATACCTAGTAATAGAGAGAATGACCCTACACCAATGATAGCCTTCGTATGGCCTATATTCTATGGTCTAATGTTCGCTGACTTTGGTCAAGGTTTTCTACTCTTCCTTCTAGGCATGCTACTAAGGGTTAGAGGAGTAGGCAGTATAAGAAGTTGGGGTACACTACTTGCTGCTAGTGGGTTAGGGGCAACATTTGCTGGCTTGGTTACTGGTGAGTTCTTTGGCTGGCATATAGATAAATTTGCTATATTTGAACCTATAATACACTCTCCTTTAGGCTTCTTCATAGGCATACTTGATGTATCTGAACTTAGTATAGAGCAAGTGCTAAGGGTCTTAGAGGTCTCTGTTGCTATAGGAGTTACCCATCTTACTGCAGCATTTATACTAAGGATAATTAGAGCCATAAGGGATGGCAAGGTATTTGAGGCTCTTACTGTGCATGTAACATCACTCATAGGCTACCTATCTGTTGTTGCACTCATACTTGCTGCAATAGGAGCTGGTTACGATGTAATAGGTATGTTTGGTTTAATAGGTGTAAAGCATACAGAGCCAGTACCATGGATAACACCTTTACTAGGCGAGTGGGCAAATGCTGAGGTGGTTGCTGATGTAGCAGTTAATGCACTTATAGCAAGTATGGTTGTTAGCATGGTTGGGCATATGGTAGAGGCTAAGAGGCATAAGAAGATGCATGAGCAGAAAGATGCTGAGTATAGAGGTAAAGACTCTGAGCATGGTGAAGATGGCGGGCTTATAGGTGCTGTAATGGAGTCATTCTTTATTAGACCATTGGAGTGGCTCTCACATACAATAAGTTACAGTAGATTGGGTATAATGCTTATAGTACATGTTGCACTCATGGTTACTATAAACCACGCATACCTAGAGTTTGAGAAGCAAGCCAATATTGGAGGAGGTATAGCAGTAATAGCTGGAGGTAACATAGGAATAATGATGCTTGAGGGTCTTATAGTGTACATACAGGCTATAAGGTTACACCTTTACGAGTGGTTCCCTAAGTGGTATGAGGGTAGTGGTACTGAGTTTAAGAAGATAGTACCAAAGATGCTCTACACAATATTCATATGGGAAGGGAGTGGTGGTAAGAGTAGTAGAAGCGGTGATAAGGGTATAAGGGTAACAGATAAGGCTACTATTGAAGATAAGGTATAAAGAGCTTCTTCATTATAACATCTACTGGTATTTTTTGCTCCACACTTGTTGCTATTGCTACTAAGTTTCTAACCTCCAATGCCCTTAACTTAAGTGCTGCTATCATGGTTGCATGCTTGAACATACTGTTGAATGTTAACAGATACTTCTTGTACAGTAACCTCTCAAAGTTCTCCTCTAACATAGCAATTGTATCTATATCATTGGTGTATTGAGGTACTATGTTTCTATAAACTGTATTTGATAACTCAGCTAGAGCATCCTTTACGCTCTCTGAAGATATCATCCTTTGGATATTCTCTTGTGTAACCGTAGGTAATCTAACAGGATTAAGAGGTAGTATAGAACCCCCTGGTCTATAAAGATCTATAGATGGAGCCTTTGATACTATCAACCTCTTTATCTTCTCCTCATCTAGGTTCCAGAACTTTGCCCTTAATATGCAAAGTATGTTATATGCATCTATCTCTGGCACTACTATATTCTTAACATCAGAGTCCCTCCAATGTGCCATGAGAGCCCTAGCAAGTATCATATAGAATGTATGATCTAGGAAGGTATCAAATACATTGAGGTCATTAACCTCCTTGTATACATTCACAGCATTCTGAGCATCCTCACCAAACTCACTACCAGCAAGGCTTGCTACAGACTCATCAAGGTCCTTTGCTACAAGTGCTTTAACTATAACATCCCTTCTCCCAAGTAACTCCTCTGCCCTCATGTTTATATGTGGTATTATCTCTTCATACTGCTTTGCTAAAGCCTTAGACTTCAATACAATCTTAAGATTCCATATTATATATCTTATGAAATATGCATTTATCAACTCGGATTCTCCAGCAACATTAGCAAGGCTTGAGTGGAAGTTTACTAGATCCTCCTTTAATGCTCCTTCTATTGCTATTGCGGTGTATGGCTTCTGTAGTTTTGCTAGAGCATCTATGTACCTAGTATTCTTTAACCTAACTACCAGTTCATCAAGGTCCCTAGATTCAGCAAGCATGGTAAGTATCTCTTTGTTTAGTAGAGAACCTTTGGTAGCAAATGCTTTTACAGTACCAAATATCTTGTTGGGTAGACTGATGCCTCTCAATGCACTAGATATAATAAAAGGGATTTTTATTCTTAATGTTAGTTAAGCATCTCAGTAAGGTAATCGCTAACCCTTCCTAATGATGCTAATGTTACTATATGTACTACAAAGCCTACTATAGCAGCAAGTATTATGTTATCTGTTATGTTATAAACAGCCAATAAAGTTGCTACTAAAGGCAGTACTATGAACAATGCAAGCATAGTACTTACCCATGCACCTTTGAACAGTATACTAGGATCAAGGTTCTTCTGTTTAGCCCTCTTAATTATCACACTTGCCCTTACATGCTGCATATAAGACCTACCTCATACTCTATTTTAAAAATTTGTATGTTAATTATTATATTATTATAGGAATTTAAATATAATAAGATGTCATTATGGTTATTAAGGTGTAATCTTCTGCTTATACAGACAATATGTTTTGAAATTTTAGACATTTTTATAGCAATACCATATTTATATATATAATTTTTATAATTTATTATCTGAACTATTTTATTTATTTTCTTTCTTGATCATTCTTTAACCTATTTATTAGTTATAATTTTTATAACCGTAAATTTTTTAATCAAGCTATAAGAATAATTAGTATGTCTCTGTTAAGCGAGACAAGGAACAGTGTAAGAATGGATCCTAGGCTAGAGTATTTACTTGAGAGATTTGAGCATGAGGCTGAGCCTTATGATAAACTTGCTGCATATGCTCTATTGCTTATACCAGTCGGTGCAGTTATGGTAGCCCTTATGCTCCTTCTTAGTGGTCCAATAGTTGCTGGACTAAAGTTATACTCTGCTATTGCAATGGTAATGGGCTTACCATTCATAGCATATGCAATCTCTCTATATGCTGATAAGAAGAAGCATGAGATATCAAATACAAGGTACAAGCCAATAACTGGTATATGTATGTGTGATCTTAGCCAGCTAAGGTATCATATAATAAGGTTTGAGAAGTCCGATAACTATGCTGAGAAGGCAAGACATGCAAGGATGATAGAGTACTACAAGAGTAAGATAGGATTAAAGTAAGGGTATAGCAATTATTCTACGCAGGTTAGACTTCATTATATTATTATTTATATATTTTTATTTTATTTTCTAAATAACTTCATTCTATACCCTTAATCAGCTCTGTAGCATCTAATGCTCTAGAGCAGTATGAGCACTTGAAGATACGCTTCTCTTTATCTATAGTCTTTATCCTAGGTCTTATACCCTTCTCAACATTGCTTATACACATAGGGTTAGGGCAGTTGAATATACCAACAAACTCATCTGGTAACTCAACCTTCCTCTTCTCCCTTACCCTGTAATCACTAACTATGTTTATAGTTGCATTAGGGGCAATCAATGCTATCTTGTTTGTCTCATCAACAGCAAGTAGTCTATTCTCTATCTTTATTATATCCTTCTTACCTAACTTTACACTAGGGACGTTCATAGCAATGGTTACAACGTTTCCTTCCTTACCTGTTACATTAAGAGCCTTTAATACTAGCAGAGCCTTCCCAGCATCTATATGATCTATAACTGTACCTTCCTTTATCCTTCTTACAAGCAACTGCTCATTGCTCATATGGTAATTGCATATATAGTAGTTTATAACCATGTTGTTACATGGAGAATACATTCTATGCTAGGGATGTTATATCAACCAGGGACTTCACAAGGGATGATCTAGAACTACTATTCTACACTACTGATAAGATAAGAAAGATGCAAGATAGAGCAAGTATATGCAAGGGCAAGATACTATGCTCTCTTTTCTTTGAGCCTAGCACAAGGACAAGGCTAAGCTTTGAGTCTGCTATGATATCTTTAGGAGGGAGTAATATAGGTTTCGCAAGCCCAAGGGTATCCTCTATAGAGAAGGGTGAGAGCATGATAGATACTATAAGGGTAGTGGATAACTATGCTGATGTTATAGTAATAAGACATAGGCTCGATGGTGCAGCAAGGTTAGCAGCAGAGGTAGCATCAAAGCCGGTTATAAATGCTGGGAGTGGGAGTGAGGAGCACCCTACACAAGCGATGCTTGATGTATATACAATATTAAAGGAGAAGGGTAGAGTAGATGGTCTAAGCATAGGTATAGTAGGGGATCTAAAGTACAGTAGGACTGTTTACTCTCT
>Ga0197143_1000315_pt1 | contig 56723 bp, 49 predicted proteins | sample GBS70_MetaG_FD_148603 | JGI IMG/M metagenome (GOLD analysis project Ga0197143, IMG submission 148603) | Sediment microbial communities from Great Boiling Springs, Gerlach, Nevada, United States - GBS 70_MetaG | ecosystem: Environmental > Aquatic > Thermal springs > Hot (42-90C) > Sediment... | reverse complement strand
TGGCGGGGGGAGGACCGCTGGGCTCTTCCCTGGGGCCTCTGCCGCAGGCCCTCTGCCTGCTGGCGGTGAGCAGCCTCGTGTACGCGGTGGCGGTGGCGGCCCCCCCGGTGCGGGCGAGGGAGGCCAGGGCTCCCAGCGGCCTCACCAGACGCGAGCTTCTCCGGCGGGCCGGAAGGCTGGTGGCCGCGGCGGTCGTCGGTGCCGCCCTGGCGTCCTGGCTGGGTCGCGCGGGTGCGTGGGCCCGGTCGCTGTTCGACCGCATCCAAGGGCTCCCGCCGGACATCACCCCCAACCGCGAGTTCTACACCGTGAGCAAGAACTTTTTCGACCCCGAGGTGGACCCGAGGCGGTGGCGCCTGGAGGTCTCGGGTCTGGTGGAGCGGCCCTTCCGGCTGACCCTGGAGGAACTCCGGGCCCTGCCAAGAGTCAGCCGGCCCCACACCCTGGAGTGCATCAGCAACCCCGTGGGCGGAGACCTCATCGGCAACGCGGTGTGGAAGGGGGTCCGGCTGCGGGACCTCGTGGAGCGCGCAAAGCCCAGGCCTGGGGCGCGGAAGGTGGTGTTCTGGTGCGCGGACGGCTACCACACCGCCTTGCCCCTGGAGGACGTGGTGGACCCCGACAGCCTCCTCGTGTACGAGATGAACGGGGAAGTTCTCCCCAAGGCCCACGGGTTTCCGGTGCGGGCCCTGATCCCTGGCCTCTTCGGGATGAAGAACCCCAAGTGGATCACCAAGGTGGAGCTCACGGACAAGGACCACCTGGGGTACTGGGAGTCGCAGGGCTGGAGCGACGAGGCGGTGGTGAAGACCATGTCCAAGTTCACCACCCCCACCCAAGGAGCCGCGGTGCCCGCAGGGGTCGTGGCCGTGGGCGGGGTGGCGTACGCGGGCGACCGAGGTGTGTCCGCGGTGGAGGTGAGCTTCGACGACGGGAAGACCTGGCAGTCCGCACAGCTGAAGCCTGCCCTGGGCAAGCACACGTGGGTACTCTGGGCCGCCCTGTGGGAAGCCAAGGCGGGCCGGTACGTCCTGAAGGTCCGGGCCCGGGACGGAGTGGGGACCCTGCAAGACGGCCGGCCCCGGCCCCCGCTCCCGGAGGGGGCTACCGGCTACCACGCCATCACGGTGACGGTGCGCTAAGCAGCATGTCCTCGAAAAACCCCTGCAGCGGAGAGGGACCGGGGTCCCCAAAAATCGCGTAGCGATTTTTGGGGTGGTCTAAGCCAGCCTGACGCGCCTGGGGCGCTCGTTGCCTTCTCGAAGGCTCCTCCCGGCCCCCGGCGGCCGCCCAACAGACTGGCCGTTGCCCCCGAAGGCTCCTACGCTTAAAATCATGAATGGTTCTCATTGCCATGCGGATGACCCGGCAGAGACAGGAGATCCTGGCGGCGCTGGCCGCCACCCGGTCCCACCCGAGCGCGGAGGAGCTGCTGGCACAGGTCCGCAGGTCCCTGCCCCGGGTGAGCCTGGGGTCCGTCTACCGGAACCTCCGGGTCCTCCGAGAGGCCGGGCTGGTCCGGGAGATCGTGACCTCCGAAGGGAGGAGGTACGACGCCGTCACCGCCCCGCACCCGCACTTCGTCTGCGAGCGGTGCAGCCGGGTCTACGACCTGCCGCAGCCCCTGGCCGCGGAGGACTTGCGCGGGGCGCTGCCGGAGGGGTTCGCGGTCAGCCAGATCCACCTGGAGCTGAGGGGGACGTGCCCGGAATGCGGAAGCCTCGGGTCTTGAACTCCTCGCGGACCGAGGACTACCTGCGGGCGGTGCTGCACCTGCGCGCCCAGGGGAGGGTCACCCTTACGGCCCTGGCCCAGCGGCTGGGTGTGTCCGTGGCCTCCGCGCACGAGATGGTGGACCGGCTGCGGAGGGCGGGTCTGGTGACCTACAGCCGCAGCCAGGGGGTCCAGCTCACCGCGGAAGGCAGCCGGGTGGCCTTCGGCAAGGAGCGGCGGTACCGCCTGTGCCAACGGTTCCTCCAGGACGTCCTGGGCATGGACCCGCAGACCGCGGAGCGGGAGGCGGCGCGGTTCGAGCAAGGCATGACCCAGCTGGTGGAGCAGCAGATCATCCGGCTGTTCGCCCACGGCCGCGCTCCCGGGGCAGACGGGTGAGGCGGTTTCTGTCCTACGAGGAGGCCAACGCGCAGTTACCCCTGGTGCGGGAAGCCCTCCTGGAGCTGCGCGAGTTGCGCCACCGGCTCCGGTCCCTGCAGGCGTCTTTGGAGACCGCTTCGGAGGGAGAGCGGGCTCGCTTGGCACTGGAGGCGGAAGCGCTGCTGGAGCGCATGTCCGAGACCGTCCGGCGCATCGAGGCGGCGGGCGGAGAACTGAAAGATCTGGACCTGGGGCTCGTGGACTTCCTCACCCTGCGGGCGGGCGAGCCCGTATACTACTGCTGGAGGCTTGGGGAGCCGGAGATCCGGTACTGGCATGGCCTGGAGGAGGGCTTCGCGGGCCGCAAGCCCATTGAGCCCGAGGGCTGGACCGGAGAGCCGGTGGCCTGAACTTGGCCTCCTAGACCGCGGCGGAAGGGGGTGTTGACGGTGAGACAGGCGCTGAGTTCCCACAACCCCCTGGTCCTGATCCTCGGCGTGGTCACCGCGGCGGGCGTTGCCGGCGCCGTGTACCTCTACTACGTCGCCACGGGAAGGGAAACCGCGGAACTGCGGAAGTCCTTCGGCGCCCTGTTCTTCGCCCTGGGTCTGTTCTCCCTGGGAGGGTTCGTCCAGCTCATCTGGTCGGACTGGGCCGGGTTCCCCGCGGGCCACTACTCGGAGCTGTTCGGGACCAGCACCGGGCTGTTCTCGCTGATGCTGATGGTGGCGGGTTTCTACCTGTACACGGGGCTCGACCTCCGCATGCTGGCGTGGCCCGCGGCCTTCATGGGACTCTTTTTGCTGCAAGGGGCGCGGGCGGTGCTGGACTTTCAGCTGACGCGGAACCCGCCCGTGACCTTCGCCCTGTGGCTGTCCGCCGGGTTGGCCAGCGTGGGGATGCTCCCGTACGCCTACTCCCAGGGTGGTGCACGGCGGTCCCTCGCCTTGCTGGGGGCGGTGGTGTTAGTGGTGATGGCCCTGGCGGCGCTGGTGACAGGGCTGCTGGCCTTCTACGGCCACATCGCGGAGGTCGTGCGCCAGCAGGCGCGTTGAGCCTGCCGCACGGAGCGTGACGGCGGGCCCCGCGTCCGGGCTGCGCCTTCGGGCGCGGGGCCCGCGCGCGTGTGAGGAGGATCGCGTTCGGGAAGGAGGAGCACGTGCAGGACGCCTACGACCTCGTGGTGATCGGCGCGGGCCCCGGGGGATACGTGGGGGCCATCCGGGCGGCGCAGCTGGGCATGCGGACCGCCCTCGTGGAACGCGACAAGCTGGGAGGGACGTGCCTGCACTACGGCTGTATCCCCACCAAGGCCCTCCTCCACGTCGCGGAGGTGGCGGAGGTGGTCCGCACCGCCGCCCAGGTAGGGGTGCGGGCGGACTCGGTGTCCGTGGACATGACCGCGGTGCACCGGTACCGGGAGCGTGCGGTGAACACCCTGCACCGCGGGGTGGAGTACCTCATGCGGAAGAACCGCGTCGCCACCTTCGCGGGCACCGCCCGCCTGGTGGCCCGGGACCGCGTCCACGTGAGCCTCCACGACGGCTCGGAGACAGAGCTGCAAGCGCGGAGGGTCCTGGTAGCCACGGGTTCTCGGCCCCGCAGCCTGCCGTGGCTGGCCCTCGACGGAGACCGGGTGTTGAGCAGCGACCACCTGGTTTCCCTGCAGGAAGTACCCCCGCGGCTGGCCATCCTGGGCGCGGGAGTCATCGGGGTGGAGTTCGCCAGCGCCTTCGCCAGCCTGGGCAGCCAGGTGACCCTGGTGGAGATCCTGCCCCGGGTCCTGCCCGGGGAGGACGAGGAGGTCAGCGCCGCGGTGGAGAAGGCTTTCACCCGGAGGGGCATCCGGGTGCTGACCTCCGCCACGTTGAAGTCCGTGGAACGGACTGCCTCGGGCCTGCAGCTGTCCGTGGAGAAGGACGGGAAGGGGGAGGTCCTGGAGGCGGACAGGCTGCTGGTGGCGGTGGGGCGGGGGCCGGTGACGGAGGGCTTGGGGCTGGAGGAAGTGGGGGTGGAGCTGGACGGACAGGGGTTCGTGCGGGTCCAGGGGACTTACCGGACCACCGCCCCCGGCATCTGGGCCATCGGGGACGTGATCCACGCGCAGCCCATGCTGGCCCACGTGGCGTCCGAGGAAGCTGTGCGGGCGGTGGAGGACATGGTCGGGCAGGAGGTGGGACCCCTGGACTACGACGCGGTCCCCCGTTGCACGTACTCGAACCCCGAAGTAGCGTCCTTCGGGCTCACGGAGGCCCAGGCCCGGGAGCGCGGCTACGAGGTGCGGGTAGGGCGGTTCCCCTTCTCCGCCAACAGCAAGGCCCTCCTCCTGGGGGAGCGGGAGGGGTTCGTGAAGGTGGTCACCGACGCCAAACACGGGGAGATCCTGGGCATGCACCTGGTGGGGCCGAGGGTCACCGAACTGCTGCCCGAGGGGATCTTGGGCAAGAGCGTCGAAGCCACCATCCACGAGGTGGCCGCGGCGGTGCACGCGCACCCGACCCTGGCGGAGGCGGTCCGCGAGGCCGCCCTGGACGCCCTGGGCCGCGTGGTGCACCTATAGGAGCGTGTCCCGGAAAAACCCCCTCCAGGGGAGGGGGACCGGGGTCTAGCGGAGGGGGAGGGAGCGGCATGAGTGCCAAGGAAGTGCGGGCCGAGGCCCGCCACACCGCCCTGGGCCTTTCGGACCAGGACGTGGTGCAGATGTACTACTACATGGTGCTGGCCAGGGCTCTGGACGAACGGATGTGGCAGCTGCAGCGGGCAGGCAAGGCCATGTTCGTGATCTCCGGGCCTGGCCACGAAGGCGCGCAGGTGGGGATGGCCTGGCCCCTGGACCGCGAGCGGGACTGGTTCGTGCCGTACTACCGGTCCGTGGCCGCAGTCCTGGTGAAGGGGATGACGCCCACGGAGATCCTCCTGGCGGTTCTGGCCAAGGCCACGGACCCCAGCAGCGGCGGGCGTCAGATGCCCGGGCACTACGCGCACCCCAAGTACAAGATCCTGTCCACCAGCAGCCCCGTGGGGACCCAGTACCCCCACGCCGCGGGGCTGGCCTACGCGGCCAAGGTCCGCCGGACGGGGGAGGTGGTCTTGGTCACCATCGGGGACGGCGGCACCAGCCAGGGCGACTGGCACGAGGCGCTGAACTTCGCCGCCATCCACAAGGTGCCGTGTCTGTTCGCGGTGGAGAACAACCGGTACGCCATCTCCGTGCCCCTCCACAAGCAGATGGCGGTCCCCAGCGTGGCCCTGCGGGCTCAGGGGTACGGCATGCCAGGGGTCAGCGTGGACGGCTCCGACGTGCTGGAGTGCTACAGGGCCACCAAGGAGGCGTACGACCGTGCCAAGGGCGGGGAGGGGCCCACCTTGCTGGAGTTCCGTGTGGAACGCCTGGGCTCCCACAGCAGCGACGACCAACAGGAGCGTTACCGACCTCGGGAGGAGATCGAGGCAGCCCGGCAGCGAGACCCTATCCCGAAGTTCGCCCAGTACCTGCGGTCCGTGGGGCTGTGGGACGACGACCGAGAGCAGGCCCTCCGGGAACGGGTGCGGCGGGAGGTGGACCTGGCCACGGACGAGGCGGAGCGGGCCCCCGACCCGGACCCGTCCACCGCGGCCAGGCACGTGTACTACGACCCCGACCCGGACCAGCCCGCGGACCCGGTGTGGTGGACCGGACGCTGAGGAGGCGAGGAGGATGCCGGAGCTGCGGTACGTGGACGCCTTGAACCGCGCCCACCACGAGGAGATGGAGCGGGACGAGCGGGTGGTGGTGCTGGGCGAGGACGTGGGGCGCAAGGGCGGCGTGTTCGGGGTGACCCAGGGCCTCTTCGAGCGGTTCGGGGAGGAGCGGGTGGTGGACACACCTCTCGCGGAGTCCTCCATCGTGGGCTGCGCCATCGGCATGGCGTGCAACGGGCTCGTGCCCATCGCGGAGATCCAGTTCGCGGACTTCATCCACCCCGCCTTCGACCAGATCGTGAGCGAGGCGGCCCGGATGCGGTACCGGTCCAACGGCGCCTTCGGCGTCCCCCTGGTGATCCGGGTGCCGTACGGGGGAGCCCACGGGACCGCCCTGTACCACTCCCAGTGCGTGGAGGCCTTCTACGCCCACGTGCCGGGCCTGAAGGTGGTGGCCCCCAGCACCCCCTACGACGCCAAGGGAATGCTGAAGGCGGCGGTGCGGGACCCCGACCCTGTCCTGTTCCTGGAGCACAAGCGGATGTACCGGCTGGTACGGGGCGAGGTGCCGGAGGGCGACTACACGGTCCCCCTGGGGCCCGCGGTGGTGCGAAGGGAGGGCAAGGACCTGTCCCTGTTCACCTACGGCTGGACCCTGCACGAGGCCCTGCAGGCCGCGGAGGCGGCGGCCCAGGAGGGAATCGCGGTGGAGGTGGTGGACCTCCGCTGCCTGCGGCCCCTGGACAAGGAGACCATCCTCCGCAGCGTGGCCAAGACCAACAAGGCCCTGGTGGTGTACGAGGACAACCGCTTCGGCGGGTTCGGCGCGGAGATCGCGGCCCTCATCGCGGAGGAAGCCTTCGAAGACCTGGACGGTCCGGTGATGCGGTTGGCCGGCCCGGACGTGCCCGGAATTCCCTTTGCGCGGCCCTTGGAGCAGTGGTACTGGATCAACCAGGACAAGATCCTAGGCGCCATCCGCCGGCTGGCGCACTACTGAGGCACCATGCTCACGGACGTCCTCCTCCCGCAGCTCGGCGAGAGCACCTACGAGGCCACCATCGGCCGGTGGCTCAAGTCCCCGGGAGACCGGGTGGAGCGGTTCGAGCCTCTCGTGGAGCTCATCACGGACAAGGTGAACGTGGAGATGCCCTCCCCCGTGGCGGGGCGCCTGGTGGAGATCGTGGCCCAGGAGGGGCAGACCCTGCCCGTGGGCTCGGTGATCGCCCGGGTGGAGGAGGACGCTGCACACGCCGCCCCGCCAGTTTCGGAGCAGGCCCAGGGCGAGCGGCCCGCGCCGGGCCGGCTTTCGCCCCTGGTGAGCCGGCTGGTGCAAGAGCACGGGATCACCCCGGAGGAGCTGGCCCAGATCCGGGGCACGGGGACGGGGGGCCGGATCACGAAGCAGGACGTGTTGAGCTACCTGGAGCGCAGGGGCAAGGCGCCCGCGCCCGAGGCTGCGCCCCCCACCGCGGAGGCCCCTGCCGAGGGCGAGCAGCGGGTCCCCCTGTCACCCGTGCGGCGGGCCATCGCGGAGCGGCTCAGCCGCGCCAAGCGGGAGGTCCCCCACGCCTACGGAGTGGTGGAGGCGGACGTCACGGACCTGGTGCGCTGGTACGAGGCGCACCGGGAGGCCTTCCAGCGGCAGCACGGAGTGCGCCTCACCTACACCGCCCTGTTCGCCCGGGCTGCGGTGGAGGCCCTGCGGGCCTTCCCCGTGGTGAACGCCCAGTGGGCGGAAGACGCCATCGTGCTCAAGCCCCACATCAACCTGGGCGTGGCGGTCTCGGTGGAGGAGGGGCTGGTGGTGCCCGTCCTGCACCGGGCGGAGGAGAAGAGCTTGGTGGGCATCGCCCGGGAGCTGGAGGACCTCACCCGCCGGGCCCGGGAGGGCAGGCTGACCCTGGAGGACGTGCAGGGCGGGACCTTCACCCTCACCAACCCCGGGGTGTTCGGGTCCATCTGGTCCCTTCCCATCGTGAACTACCCGCAGGCGGCCATCCTGGCCACGGACGCCATCGTGAAGCGGCCCGTGGTCCGGGACGACGCCATCGCCATCCGGGCCGTGATGCACCTCGGCCTGTCCTTCGACCACCGGGTGTTCGACGGGGCGGTGGCGGTGCAGTTCCTCAACCACGTGAAGGCCAGCCTGGAAGCCGTGGACCCCGTCATCCGGTGAGGCCCGTGTTCACGAGAGCATTCCGTCAGAGAGAACCCGGCTCCCCGGGAAGCGTGAACGCGACCCCCGGGGTCTAGGGGAGGTGCACAGCGTGGCCGCGCAACCCGTTCCCCCCCGCCCGCCGTGGCTGAAGGCCCGGTTGCCCTCGGGCCCCAACTACCGGGAGCTGGTGGCCTTGATGCGGACCCAGCGGCTGCACACCGTGTGTGAGGAGGCCCGGTGCCCCAACATCGGGGACTGCTGGGAGCGGCGGACGGCTACCTTCCTGATCCTGGGGAACGTCTGCACCCGCAACTGCTCGTACTGCGCCATCGCCCACGGGCTGCCCACGGAGGTGGACTGGATGGAGCCGGAGCGCGTAGCCCGGGCGGTGGCGGCCTTGGGCCTCCGGCACGTGGTGGTCACCTCCGTGGACCGCGACGACCTGCGGGACGGCGGGGCCAGGGTGTTCGCCCAGACCGTCCGCCGGATCCGCGAGCTGCGGCCCGGCTGCAGCGTGGAGGTGCTCATCCCGGACTTCAAGGGCGACCCCGACGCCCTGCGGACGGTTCTGGACGCGGGCCCCGACATCCTCAACCACAACATCGAGACCGTGCGGCCCGTGTTCAAGCGGGTCCGCAGCGGGGGCAGTTACGACCGGTCCCTGGAGTTGCTGGCGCGGGTCAAGCGGTGGGGCTACCCCTGCCTGACCAAGAGCGGCCTCATGGTGGGGCTGGGGGAGACTTTCCCGCAGGTGGTGGACACCCTCCGGGACCTGCGGGAGGTAGGCTGCGACATCGTGACCGTGGGCCAGTACCTGAGCCCCGGACCCGGCTACGAGCCCGTACACCGCTACTGGCACCCGGACGAGTTTGCGGAGATCAAGCGGATCGGGCTCGCCCTGGGCTTCAAGCACGTGGAGTCGGGCCCCCTGGTGCGGAGCAGCTACCACGCGGACGAGCAGGTGCAGCAGGCGGTGGCCCGGTGACGGGGACGGTGTGGGTCGACGGCCAGGCGGTCCCCGCCTGGCGGCTGCGGGCGTGTGTGCTGGTGGCCCTGCACGGGCCCCGCTGCCCCGGCTGTGCAGACCTTGCCCGGGAGCTCTGCCGGCGGGCCGGGATGTGGGAGCGGTGGGGCGTGCGGGTGCTGGTCCTGCGGGAAGACGCAGAACCCTTCCCCGGGCAGGTCCCCCAGGCCCAAGACCCGGGCGGGCGGACCCGGAGGACCTGGGCTCCCGGTGTAGACGCGTTCCTCGCGGTGGTGGACCGCCGGGGCGTGGAAGCCGGCCGGTGGGCCTGGGACCACCCGCGGGCTCCCGACTGGTTTCAGGTCGACGAGGCGGTGCGGTGGGTGGGGACTCAGGAGCCGGAGTGCGGGACGTGCGTGGTGGAACCGGCCTGGGAACCACGGTACACGGAGGAGGCGGTATGGAAGTCCACCTGACCACGCAGCGGTGCGAGCTCGGAGCCCACGCCCGGGAAGTCCTGGACCGGTCCGTGGCGCGCCTCCAGCGCCGTCTGCGGCACTTCCCCCCGGACCTGGTCCACCTGGAGGTACGCGTGCAGCGGGCGGCCCGGAAGGAGGAGTACACGGGCAGCGCCCGTCTGCACCTGCCCGGCCGGGTGCTGTACGCCCGGCGCAACCGCTCCGCCACCGCGGAGGGCTGGCTACGGGCCGTCTTCGACGACCTGGAGGAGCAGCTGTCCCGCTACAAGGCGAAGCTGCGCAGGGAGCACGCCCACGAACGCCGGCGGACGTCCCTGCCCGCGGAGGCGGTGGCCGCGTACGAGCAGGCCCTCCTGGAGGAGCGGGAGCTCTTGGACCGGGCCCTGGCCGGGGACCGCCAGGCCTTTGACCGGCTGGCGGAGGAGGACCTGCCTGCCCTACACCGGGCCGTGGAGCGGGAGCTTTTGCGCCTGGGCCGGCCCGTGACCCCCGAGGCCGTCCAGCAGGGGGTGGCAGAGGCCCTGGCCGTGGCCTTCCGCAACCTCAGCCGCAAGCCTGCCCGGTGGACCGTGGGCGGCTGGCTGGCGTGGGTGGCCAGGCGGGTGCTCCGAATGGAGCCCGTGGCCGCGGCCACCCGGATGCGGGCGTGAGGCTCAGCCGGCCGGGGCGGCCTGCCGCTCCTTCTTCTCCATGAGGCTGCTGGAGTGGCCCGGGAACGCCTTGGCACCCGGGTGCAGGTACGTGTAGGCGTTGTTGACCGCGGTGGCCGCCTCCCCGTACGCGGTGGCGATGAGCTTGAGCTTGCCCGGGTAGGTGGTGACGTCTCCCGCCGCGTACACCCCGGGCAGGTTAGTCTCCATCTTGGTGTTCACCACGATGGAGTCGTCCTCGATCACCAGCCCCCACTCGCGGATGGGCCCCAGGTTGCTCACCAGGCCGAGGAAGGCCAGTACGGCGTCCACCTCCAGGACCTCTTCCTCCTTGGTCCGGTTGTTGAAGATCACCGCCCGCTCCACCCGCTCGTTCCCCTCCAGGGCCTTCAGCTCGTAGAACAGCTTGACCTTGGCCGGGGAGGCGAACAGCTTGCGGACGGAGTCCTCGTGGGCGCGGAACTGGTCCCGGCGGTGGATGAGGGTGAGCTCCCGGGTGATGGGGAGGAGGTTCAGGGCCCAGTCCAAGGCGCTGTCCCCCCCGCCCACCACCAGGACCCGGCGGTCCCGGAAGTCCTCGCGGTTGCGCACCGCGAAGTGGAGGCCCCGGCCCTCGTACTGGTCCAGCTCCGGCCGGTTGTACTTCTTCGGGGTGAAGGCCCCGATGCCCGCGGCGATCAGGACCACCCGGGTGAAGTGCTCCTGGCCCGTGTGGGTCACCAGGCGGTAGTTCCCGTCGGGCAAGCGCTCCAGGACCTCCACCCGCTCGTTGAGGACCACCGTGGGGTGGTACTGCATGGCCTGCTCCACCTGGTTGCGGATGAGGTCCTTCCCGAGGATCTTCGGGAAGCCGGCCACGTCGTAGATGTACTTGTCCGGGTACAGGGCCGTCACCTGTCCGCCGAGGTCGGACTGGCTGTCGATGATCTTGGTCCGGAGGGCACGGAACCCCGCGTAGTAGGCTGCGAACAGCCCCGTGGGCCCTGCCCCGATGATGGTGATGTCGTAGAGGTCCATGGCGCCTCCTGGCCGCGGTTTTTCCGGGGGGCATTGTACCAGAGGCCGGGTCAGGGCGCCTGTTGACACAGGTCAGCGCGGTTTGACACCCGAACCTCCGGTGGTCTACCCTCGGGGTGGACCATGGGTGGGCTGCGCAAGCCTCGAGAGTGCATCTGTCCCCGGCGGGGGTAGGTCTCGCCCCGGGGACGGACCCCCGCATTCCCCGTCGTTCCAAAATCCGGAAAACCCACTGGTGTGTTCGGGAGAGGAACATGGCGACGGTTCAGGCCCTTACGGAGGAACAGCTCCAGCGGTACTCCAGGCAGATCATCCTGGAGGAGGTGGGGGTGGCGGGGCAGCGGAAGCTGCTCGAAAGCAAGGTGCTGGTGGTGGGGGCGGGAGGCCTGGGGTCCCCCGCGGCTTTGTACCTCGCCGCGGCGGGCGTGGGCACCATCGGGATCGTGGACGGAGACCGGGTAGACCTGACCAACCTTCACCGGCAGGTCCTGCACTTCAACCACGACGTGGGGCGGCCCAAGACCCAGTCTGCCCGGCGTACCCTGGAGGACATCAACCCGGACGTCCGGGTGGTCCCCCACCAGACGGTCCTCACCTCCGCCAACGCCCTGGAGATCCTGTCCCAGTACGACGTGGTGGTGAACGGCAGCGACAACTTCCCCACCCGGTACCTGGTGAACGACGCGTGCGTGCTCCTGGGCAAACCCCTGGTGGACGCCAGCATCCTCCGGTGGGAGGGGCAGGCCACCACCTTCCTGCCGGGCCGGGGCTGCTACCGCTGCCTGTTCCCCAGCCCTCCTCCGCCCGGTGCCGTACCCTCCTGCGCGGAGGCCGGGATCGTGGGGGCGGTGGCAGGGTTCATGGGGACCCACCAGGCCCTGGAGGCCATCAAGATCCTCCTCGGGGTGGGGGAGACCCTGGCCAACCGGCTCATGCTGTTCGACGCCCTGACGGGGGAGATCCGGTTCGTGCGGTGGTCCCGAAACCCCGACTGCCCCGTGTGCGGCGACCACCCCACCGTGCGGGAGCTCATCGACTACGAGGCCTTCTGCGGGGTGCCCAGGCCGGACGGGGCGGGGCCACACGCCCAGGCGAAGCCCGCGGAGGTCTCCGTGGGAGAGGTGGACGCCCTCCTGGCCCAGGGGGCGGTGCTGGTGGACGTCCGGGAGGCCTGGGAGGTGGCGCAGGCGCACATCGAAGGCACGCGGTGGATCCCCATGGGGGAGGTGGAGGCCCGGGTCCAGGAGATCCCCCGGGACCGCACCGTGGTGGTGTACTGCGCGTCCGGGCAACGCAGCGGCAAGGTCACCCAGTGGCTGCGGGAACGGGGCTACGACCGGGTGTTCAACCTCGTGGGCGGGATCCTCGCCTGGCAGAACGCGGGCAAGCCGGTACGCTCGGGGTTGCCGGAGCCCCGGGGAGAGCCCGCGGGCCGGACCTAACCCTCGGGTGGTCCAGGAGCCCGTCCCGGAAAAAAGCTCCCGGTCAGGACCGGGGTCCCCGATCGCGCAGCGATTTCTGGGGATGGCCTAGGAGCCTGTTCCGAATATCCTTCGGGCGCACGGGACCGGGGTCCCCAAACGTCCCGCAGGGACGTTTGGGGTGGTCTAGACCCCCATGACCTGGGCGACGATGCGCCGTGTCTGCGGACCGTCCAGCTCCGCGAAGATCACGCTCTGGAACCGGCCCAGGAGCAGCTTCCCCTCGTGGATGGGGATGGTGACGCTGTTCCCCAGCAGCAGGGACCGGAGGTGGGAGGTGGCGTTGCTGCGGTCGCAGTCGGAGTACGCGGGGTCGTTGTGAAAATACCGTTCGGTCTCCGCCACCAGCCGCTGCAGCAGCTCCCGCACGTCCTGCAGGAGGGCGTCTTGGAACTCGTTCAGGAACAGGGCGGTGGTGGTGTGCAGGGACTGGAGGTGCACGATCCCGTGGGTGACCTCCGCCAGCGCCGGCAGGTTGCGCACCAGCTCGGTGATGTTCTGGACCTCGAACCGCTCCCGGCTGTGGATCTGGAAGGTTTCCGTGAAGACCTTGAACAGCCCCGAAGCCGCCTCGGCCGCCCGCTTCACGCCTCCTCGACCTCCCTTTCCCGCCCCCCTCGCGGGGCCCCGCGGCCCCGGGGGTGTTGGACCTGGTTCCCTGAGTCAGCCGGATTGTAGCACAGCTGCCCCCAGGGGCCAACAACGCGTACAGGCGGGGCCTTTGACAGCCTACGCCGCCACTCCTAGAATCGAAACAGGTTCCCCGCGGTGCGGTGACGGCCGCGGGGCCGGGGAGGCGGGATGATCACCCTGACGGAGGCGGCGGCCCAGAAGATCCGGGAACTCCTGGCGGAGCAGCCGGGGGAGGTGTACCTGCGGCTGTTCGTCACCAAGGGCGGGTGCGAGGGGTACACCTACGGGATGGGGTTCGACGACCGCGTGCTGCCGGACGACCAGGTGACCGAGCAGCACGGCATCCGGCTGGTGGTGGACCCCCTCACCTGGCGGGTGATGGACGGGGCCCACATCGACTACCGACAGACGCCCTTCGGGGAGGGTTTCGCGGTCCACAACCCGCGGGCGGTGGCGACCTGCGGGTGCGGGCACTCCTTCAAGACCGCGGACGACCCGGGGGAGGCGCAGCCGTGCGAGGACGCGCAGCAAGCGTAAGGGGGAGGCGGGGATGAGCGAGGCGGTTTCGCAGGGAAGCGACGTGCGGGCGCGCGTGGAGCGCGTCCTGGAAGCCATCCGGCCGTACATCCAGGCGGACGGGGGCGACATCGAGCTGGTGGACGTGAGCGACGGGGTGGTGCAGATCCGGCTGGCGGGCGCCTGCGTGGGCTGTATGTACTCCATGATGACGCTCCAGGCCGGGGTGGAACGGATGATCCGGGAGGAAGTCCCGGAGATCCAGGCGGTGGAGGCGGTGCCCTTCTAGGTTCCACTCCGGCGACGTCCGCGGGCCCCTCACGGACGGTGGGGGGCTCTTTGTTTGGGAGGTGTGGCCATGACCCAGTGGACGAGGGTGCTGCGCAAGGTGGACGACTACCGCTGGGAGATCCCGCAGGACTACAAGCCGGGGATGCGGGTGCCGGGGCTGGTGTACGCGGACGAGGCCATGCTGCGCCAGATCGGGCAGGACCAGGCCCTGGAACAGGTGGCCAACGTCGCCACCCTGCCCGGGATCGTCCGCTACTCCCTGGCCATGCCGGACATCCACTGGGGCTACGGGTTCCCCGTGGGCGGGGTGGCGGCCCTGCGGGCGGAGGACGGGGTCATCTCACCCGGCGGCGTGGGCTACGACATCAACTGCCTGCCGGCCGGGACGCCGGTGCTACACGCCCTGGGCTACCATCGACCCATCGAGGCGTTCGTGGAGGACTGGGCCCGACAGCAGCTAGCGGTCGCCGACCTCCGCGGAGATTCCGGGCTTCACCCGTGTCCGGTGGTCGGGTTTCTCGTCCGTGGCGGGAAGCACCGAGCGTGCCGCTTACTCACCGAGGCGGGCCGTGAGATCGTCGCCACCGAGGACCACCCCTTCCTCACCCCGGACGGCATGGTGCCTCTCGGCAGGATCCAGGTAGGGGAGCGGGTGGCGGTGGTACCCTTCGAGGGGGTACCCTACGAACCGCCTGACGACCGGGTACTCGTGGACCTCGAGGACATCCGGCGGGCCTACCCGGGGAGTGCCACCGGCCTCCGGCAGGTCCTCCGCGCGCTCCAGGAGCGTGCTCTCCTGCCCCTGAGGCACAGCGACCCGCGCCTCGGCTACCTTGTGCGGCTGATGGGGTACCTTGAGGGCGACGGTCACCTGTCCTTCGGCCCGGGGGGAAGGGCCAGCGTGGCCTTCTACGGAAGGCCCGAAGACCTGGAGGGGGTGCGGGCCGACGTCCAGGTCTTAGGCTTCCGCCCCTCCCGCGTATACCAGCGTCGCCGCGCCCACCGCGTCCGGTCCCGTTACGGGGACTACGCGTTTACGGGCACGGAGTGGGTGGTCCTCTGCCGGTCCTCTGCATTGGCCACACTCCTCGTCTGTCTGGGCGCCACACCCGGCGCCAAGGTGGCTGCCCCGTCCGAACTGCCCGCCTGGCTCGAGGAGAGCCCCCTGTGGCTGAAGCGGCTGTACCTGGCCGCCCTGTTCGGGGCCGAACTCTCGGCGCCGCGCACGGTGACCGGGCACGGGCGGACCCTCGCGGGCCCGGTCTTGGCCCTGAACAAAGTCGAAGAGCACGCGCAGTCGGGGCTGCATTTCCTGGATGGCGTGCGCCGTTGGCTCGCAGAGTTCGGGGTATCCAGCCGGGTCCTCTCGCCCAGGCCCCACGGGGTCCGGAAAGACGGACGTGGGAGCGTCCGACTCCGGCTGCAGGTGGATGGCGACCCGGGCAACCTGATCCGGCTGTGGACGCGGGTGGGGTTCGAGTACAACCGCGCGAGGCAAGCCGGTGCCAGCGTCGCGGCCGAGTACCTCCGCCGCACGCAGCAGGCGGTCGCGGTGCGCGCCGCGGCCGAGGCGAGGGCCGTGCAGTACCGGGGGGAGGGCGTGCCGGCTGCCGCCGTGGTGACCCGGCTGGAGGGGGTGGTGAACCGGCGCTTCGTGGAACGTTCGCTGTGGGAAGGCCGCAAGACGGCTCCGCGGATCCCGGCAGACTTCCCCACCCTTTCGGCGTTCGCCGCTCAGGTGACGGAAGGACTGGGAGCGGGGGAGCTCGTCTGGGACCGGGTCGTCCGCAAGGAGGCCCTTGAGATCGAGGGGGACGTTTACGACTTCACCGTGGGGGATCCGAACCACAACTTCGTGGCCGGAGGGTTCGTGGTCTCGAACTGCGGGGTACGGTTGCTCCGAACGGACCTGCAGGAGGACGAGGTCCGGCCCAAGCTCCGGGAGCTGGTGGAGGAACTGTTCCGCAACGTCCCCTCCGGGGTCGGGAGTACCGGGAAGGTGCGGGTGTCCCTGCGGGAGGTGGACGAGGTCCTGCGGGGCGGAGCCCGCTGGGCGGTCGAGCGCGGGTTCGGCACGCCCGCGGACCTGGACACCATCGAGGCCACCGGGCAGCTCCGGGACGCGGACCCCGACGCGGTCAGCCCCCGGGCCAAGGAGCGGGGCAAGGACCAGATCGGCACCCTGGGGTCGGGCAACCACTTCTTGGAAGTCCAGGTGGTGGAGGAGGTGTACGACCCTCGGGCCGCGGAGGTCATGGGGCTCTTTCCGGGCCAGGTGGTGGTGTTCATCCACACGGGCTCCCGAGGGCTCGGCTACCAGGTGTGTGAGGACTACCTCCGGGTGGCGGACCGGGCCCTGAAGAAGTACGGCATCACCCTCCCGGACCGGCAGCTGGCCTGCGCGCCCTTCTCCTCCCCGGAGGGCCAGGAGTACTTCCGCGCCATGTGCTGTGCGGCCAACTTCGCGTGGGCCAACCGGCAGATGATCACCCACTGGGTGCGGGAGTCCTTCACCAAGGTCCTCGGCCGGCCCCTGCGGGAGATCGGGCTCCAGGTGGTGTACGACGTGGCCCACAACATCGCGAAGCTGGAGACCTACCCCGTGGACGGCCGGCCCGTGCGCCTGGTGGTGCACCGCAAAGGGGCCACCCGGGCCTTCCCGCCGGGGCACCCGGAGATCCCCGCCCGGTACCGGGAGATCGGACAGCCCGTCCTCATCCCCGGGGACATGGGGCGCTACTCCTTCGTGGCGGTGGGCACGGAGCGGGCCATGGAGGAGACCTTCGGGAGCACGTGCCACGGAGCCGGCCGGGTGCGCAGCCGCAAGGCCGCGGTCCGGGAGCTGCGGGGGGTGGACATCGCCGCGGAGCTGGAAAAGCGTGGTATCTTGGTGCGGGCGCAGAACCGATCCCTGCTGGCGGAAGAGGCCTCCGAGGCCTACAAGGACGTGGCGGACGTGGTGGAGGTGTGCCACGGGGCCGGGATCTCGCGGAAGGTGGCCCGGATGCGGCCCATCGGGGTGGTGAAGGGGTAGCGGCGGTGCGTTTCGAGCTGACGGAGTCCCAGCGGCTGGTGTACCAGGCGGTGGCGGAGTTCGCGTCCCAGCGGGTCCGGCCCCACGCGGCCCGGTGGGACCGGGAGGGGGTCTTCCCCCACGAAATCGTCCCCCAGCTGGCGGAGCTGGGCCTCCTGGGCCTCACGGTGCCGGAGGAGTACGGGGGCAGCGGCATGGACCACGTGTCCGCGGCCCTGGCCGTGGAACGCATCGCCTGGGGCGACGGAGCCCTGGCCCTCACGGTGGCCTCCCACAACTCCCTGTGCACCGCGCACATCCTCCTGTTCGGGAACCCGGAGCAGAAGCGGCGCTACCTCCCCCGCCTGGCCCGGGGACAGGCCCTAGGAGCCTGGTGCCTCACGGAGCCCCACGCGGGCAGCGACGCGGCGGCCCTGCGGACCCGGGCGGAGCGGCACGGCGACCGGTACGTGCTGAACGGCACCAAGGCCTTCGTCACCCAGGGGTCCGTGGCGGGGGTGTACGTGGTGCTGGCCCGCACCGGTGGGGAAGGTCCGGGCGGCATCAGCGCCTTCGTGGTGGAACAGGGCGCGGCGGGCCTGCGGGTGGGCAAGAAGGAGGACAAGCTGGGGCTGCGGGCTTCCGACACCGCGGAGGTGGTGTTCGAGGACGTGGAAGTGCCGGAGGAGAACCGCCTGGGAGCGGAAGGGGAGGGCTACGCCCAGGCCATGCGGGTGTTGGAAGGGGGCCGCATCGGCATCGGGGCCATGGCCGTGGGCATCGGGAGGGCCGCCCTGGAAGCCGCGGTGGAGTACGCGAAGGACCGGGTGGCCTTCGGCCAGCCCATCGCCCAGTTCCAGGCGGTGCAGTGGATGCTGGCGGACTCCGCGGTGGAGCTGGACGCGGCCTGGCTGCTCGTCCTGCGGGCCGCCTGGCTGGCGGACCAGGGGCTGCCCTTCCGCAAGGAGGCCAGCATGGCCAAGCTGTACGCGTCGGAGGCAGCCCACCGCGCCGCGGACCGCGCCCTCCAGGTCCACGGAGGGTACGGCTACATCCGCGACTATCCCGTGGAGCGCTATTATCGGGACGTGCGCCTCTGCGAGATCGGTGAGGGCACCAGCGAGATCCAGCGGCTCATCGTGGCCAAGGCGGTGCTGCGGGCCACCTGACCGCGGAAGGAGGGACGCGTTGCGCACCACCCACGTGGGAAGTTACCCGAAGATCCCGGACCTGCCCGCGCCGGGACGGTGGCGAACTGCCGCGGAGAAGTTGCAGCGGGGCGAGATCACCCGGGAGGAGTTCCGCCGGGTGGAGGACGAGGTGACCCGGGAGGCCATCGCGGACCAGGTGGAGGCGGGCCTGGACATGGTCACGGACGGCCAGATCCGGTGGGAGGACGGGCAGACGTACTTCGCCCGCCGCATGTCGGGGTTTTCCATCGACGGCCTCCAGCGGTGGTTTGACACCAACGTGTACTACCGGCAACCGGTGGCGGAGGGCCCGGTGGCGTGGCGAGAAGCCATCACCGTGGAAGACTACCGGTTCGCCCGAGCCCACAGTCCCAAGCCCGTCCGGCCGGTGGTGACGGGGCCGTACACCCTGGCCCGGCTGAGCCAGAACCGGTACTACCGGAGCTTCGGAGAGTTCGTCCTGGCCCTGGCGAGGGCCCTCAACCAGGAGCTACACGCCCTGGACGCGGAAGCCCCTCCCCTGGTGCAGGTGGACGAGCCCGCCATCCTGCACCACAGGGAGGACCTGCCCCTGTTCCGGGAGGCCACCGCGGCCCTGTTGGAGGGCGTGCGCAGCCCCGTGGCCCTGTACACGTACTTCGGCGACGCCCGGGGACTCCTCTCCGCCTTCGCGGAGATGCCCTTCCACGCGGTGGGGCTGGACTTCGTGGCGGGACCCCGGAACTGGGAAGTCCTGGAGGCGGAGGGGTTCCCCGCGGACCGTCGGCTGGGCTTCGGGATCCTGGACGCCCGCAACACGCGGCTGGAGACCGTGGACGAGGTCCTGCGGGCCCTGGACCGGCTGTCCCGGGTGGTGTCCCTGGACCGCGTGGACTTGGGTCCCAGCGCGGGGCTGGAGTTCCTGCCCCGGCGGGCAGCCAAGGCCAAGCTGGTGCGGCTGGCGGAGGTCAAGCGTGCGGCCCTGGAGGTGACCCGGTGAGCGAGCTGCCCTTGTTCCCCACCACCACCGTCGGGTCCTTCCCCAAGCCCCCGTACCTCCTGGAGGCACGGCGCAAGCGCCTCCGGGGGCAGATCGAGCCGGAGGAGCTGCGCAAGCTGGAAGAGCAGGCCACCCGGGAGTGGATCCAGCGGCAGGAGGAGCTGGGCCTGGACGTCCTCGTGGACGGAGAGATGTACCGGGGCGACATGGTGGCGTACTTCGCGGACGAGATGGAGGGGTTCGCCATCGCGGGGCTGGTGCGCTCCTACGGTAACCGTTACTACCCCAAGCCCGTGGTCACCGGCCCCGTGGGCCGCAAGCGGCCCATCACCGTGGACTGGTTTCGGTTCGCCCAGTCCCTCACGGGCAAGCCCGTGAAGGGGATGCTCACGGGCCCGTACACCATCGCGGAGTGGTCCTTCAACGAGTACTACCCCACCCGGCGGGAGCTGGTGATGGAACTGGCCCGGGCCATCCACGAGGAGGCCGTGGACCTGGAGCGGGCGGGGGCGCGGTTCATCCAGATCGACGAGCCGGCCATCCACACCCGGCCCGACGAGGACTTCGAGCTCGCCCGGGAAGCCATGGAGATCGTCACCGACGGCCTCGGCGCGTACACCATCACCCACGTGTGCTACGGGGACGTCCCGCGCATCTACCCCAGGATGCTGGACCTCCCCGTACGGCAGATTGACCTGGCCCTGAAGAACGAGGACTTCGCGCTGCTCGAGGTCTTCCGGAAGCACCCCTTCACCAAGGACATCGGCCTGGGCGTGATCGACGCCCACTCCCACCGGGTGGAGTCTCCGGAGGAGGTCCTGGACGGCATCCGCAGGTCCCTGGCGGTGTTCGCGCCGGAGCAGGTGTACGTCTCTCCGGACTGCGGCCTGAAGACCCGCACCACCGAGGAGGCGGTGGGCAAACTGCGGTCCATGGTGGAGGGCGCGCGCAGGGCCCGGGAGGAACTCCGCTCCGGGACCCTGGCCCCTCGGTGAGGGCCCTGGCGGAGGGAGGCCGGGGTTTTTTGTCCATGGAAAACCCGGCAGGCCGCCGCCGTCGCCGCCGGGGGCGTCCCGGGGCCGTGGCGGTCCAGCCTACACCCCCTGGTCCCTCCCGGGGGGTGCGGGCCACGGGCCAGCGGCTGCTGCGGGTGCCTGCCAATGCCGCGTACGGCATGGCCAGCCGCCTGGAGCACCTGCCCCGCTGGTCGGACCTGTGGATGCGGGCAGACTCCGTGGAGAAGCGGGGCAACCGGCAGGTGGTGCGGCTGCGGGGCTTTCTCGCGGGGCTTCCCGTGGAGTCGGTGGTGCGGGCGGAGATGGAGCCCGGCCAGGCGGTGCGGTGGCGCCAGGCCCACGGGACTCTGCTGCACTACGCGGCCCAGTTCGAGGTGTCTTCCGCGGAAGAGGGGACCGTGGTGCGTTACACCGTGGAGCTGGACCCGGGCATCACCATGCTGGACCAGGAGGCCGCCCACCGAGTCGCCGTGCAGGAGGTGGAGCGGACCCTGGACCGCATGAAGTGGAGCGCGGAGCGGGAGCTGGTGGCGGAGGAGGTCCGGCTGATGAAGGCGAGGCCTGCGCCGGAAACGACCGTCTCGGCGCCCGCAGCCGAGCCAGCCACGGCCACCACGGAGCCTCCGACTCCGGAGGAGCCCGCGGCGCAACCGGCGAAGCGTCGCCGACGCCGCCGACGCCGCCGCAAGGCGGGGGGTGGAGGGGCCGCCTAGCTCGAACCTCACGCCGCAGCCCACAGCTCAGCGGAGCCGCTGGGACGGCGTCCGTTCCACGACGACGGTGCGCGTAGGGTACGCGAACTCCACGCCTTCCTGGTGGAAGCGTCGCACGATCTCCAGGTTGATGGCCTGCTGGGTGTCCATGTAACGCTTGTAGTCGGGATCCAGCACGTAGTAGACCACCTCGTACACCAGGGCGGACTCTCCGAACTCCTTGAAGTGGGCGCGGTCAAACCGGACACCCGGCTGCGCCTCCACCACCTCGCGCAACAGCGCGGGGATGCGGGCCAGTTGGTCGTAGGGCGTCCGGTAGACCACGCCCAGGGTGAACACCACGCGCCGCTCCGCCATCCGTTTGAAGTTGCGGATCCGGCTCTGCAGCAGGTCGTTGTTCGAGAAGACGATTTGCTCGCCCCACAGGGATCGGATGCGGGTGGTCTTCAGGCCGATGTGCTCCACGGTGCCCAGGTAGCCGTCCACGATGATGAAGTCACCGATCTGGAACGGCTTGTCGAGCGCGATGGCCAGGGAGGCGAACAGGTCGCCCAGCACGTTCTGGAGGGCCAGGGCCACGGCCACGCCGCCGATGCCGAGCCCGGCCACGAGGGCCGTCACCCGCACACCTAGGTTGTCCAGCAGCAACAGCAATAGGACTGTCCACAGCGCGAAGCGGGCCAGGTAGCTGAGGGCCGCGAGCGTGGTGGCCGCCGCGGGGTCTGCGACCACGCGGCGTCGGACCTCCCGGTCCACCGCCCAACCCACGGCCACGCTGCCCCACACCCCGAGTTGGAGGAAAAGGGCCACGGTGCTGGCCCCCTCCACAATCCGCTCTGCCCGTGGCGGCAGCTCCAGCAGGGCAGCCCCAGCCCGCAGCGCGAGAAGTAGCACGAGCAGCCAGCTCCGTTCGGCGAGCCGCAGCCCCAGCGCCGCGAGGTCCACTTCCCCACGGCCGCGCAGGCCACGAACGAGCCACGCCCGCAAGGTGGCTCCAGCCGCCAGGACGACCGCCGCGGCCAGCAGGCTGGCAAGCCACAGCCACAAAGGGTTGCCCAGGTACTCGACGTCCCACACGGCACCCTCCGACTGGATATTTGCGGATCTATGGAATCCGCGGCATAATATAGCCTAACCGGGGTGTGTGGTGCGACTGCCAATCGGTACGGGCTGGCCCTTCGCCCCAGCGCTGGGTTTCGCTCCCGTAGAAAAGCCGAGGAGGTGAGGCGGATGTGGCGGATCGCTTCGGTGACCGCTGCCGTGGCGCTGGCGCTCGCGGCCTGCGCGCCGCGGGGCCAGCCAGAGCGACTGGGTGGGACGGTGTCCGTCCTCGCCGTGTGGGGCGGCGAGGAGCTGGAGAGCTTCCGGGCCATGCTGCAGCCCTTCGAGGAGCGCACCGGTGTGACGGTGGAGTACGAGGGGACGCGAGACCTGAACGCGGTGCTGACCACGCGGGTGCAGCCGTGTACCTGCTTCGCAACTTCTTCGCCACACTGCCCCGCGACGTGCTCGAGTCTGCCAGCCTGGATGGGGCGTCGCCCACGGTGACGTTCTTCCGTCTCATCTTGCCCATGTCCGCGCCGGCGTTGGCCTCGCTGGCGGTGTTCCAGTTCCTGTGGGTGTGGAACGACCTTCTGGTGGCCCTGGTGTACTTGGGCGGCCGGCCCTCCGTGGCGCCTGTCACCGTCACCGTGAGCAACCTGGTGAACTCCCTGGGCGGGGGCTGGCACCTCCTCACCGCGGCCGCCTTCGTGTCCATGGCGTTGCCGCTCGTGGTGTTCGTCGGCCTGCAGGGGACGTTCATCCGGGGCGTCCTGGCCGGCGCGGTGAAGGGGTGAGGCCGTGCGGGTCGTCGCCAACCGGCTGCCGGTCACGGTCACCCGTCGCAGGGAGGGGCTGCGGTACCAGCCCAGCATGGGTGGGCTGGTCACGGGCCTCGGGGCGGTGTTCGACCCGGGTCGGGACGTGTGGATCGGTTGGCCCGGGGTGCCCGTGGACCGTCTGTCCGAACGGGAGCGGGAGGCGGTGGAGGGCGAGCTGGCCACCCGAGGGCTGCGCGCGGTGCACCTGACGGAGGCGGAGGTCCAGGCGTACTACAACGGGTTCTGCAACCGGACGCTGTGGCCTCTGTTCCACTACGTTCCGTCGTACGCGGTGTACGACCCGCGGGGCTGGGAGGCGTACCGGGCGGTGAACGCTCGTTTCGCGCAGGCCGCGGCCTCGTGTCCTGGAGAGCCGGTGTGGGTGCACGACTACCAACTCCTCCTGGTGCCCAGGCTGCTCCGGGAGATGGGCGTGCGGGGACCCGTGGGCTTTTTCCTGCACATCCCGTTCCCAGCCTGGCAGGTGTTCCGGCTTCTGCCGTGGCGGGAGGAGGTGGTGGACGGCCTGCTGGGAGCGGACCTGGTGGGCTTTCACACGTACGACGACGCCTTACACTTCCTAGAGGCCGTGCGCCGGCTTCGGGACGCGGAGTCACACCTGGGGCAGGTCGTGGTGGGGGACCGCGTGGTACGGGTGGATGCCTTCCCCATGGGGATCGACGTGGAACGCTTCGCCCGTGCGGTGGAGCGGCCGGAGGTCCGGCGGGAGGTGGAACGCATCCGCCGGGAGCTCGCGGACCAGCGGGTGGTGCTGTCCGTGGACCGGCTGGACTACACCAAGGGCATCCCCCAGCGCCTGGCAGCCTACGACCGCTTCCTGGCGAACCACCCCGAGTTCCGCGGGAGGGTGACCCTCGTGCTGGTGGCGGTGCCGTCCCGCACGGACGTGGACCGGTACGCAGCGTTGCGCCGGCGGGTGCAGGAACAGGTGGCGGAGATCGAGGGGAAGTACGCCACCTTCGGCTGGACGCCGGTCCGGTACCTGTATCGGGCCCTGCCGTTCCCGGTGCTGGCGGCCCTTTACCACGTGGCGGACGTGGCCCTGGTCACCCCCTTGCGGGACGGCATGAACCTCATCGCGAAGGAGTACGTGGCCAGCTGCACGGACGGCCGCGGGGTCCTGGTCCTGGCGGAGACCGCGGGGGCGGCCAAGGAGCTGTCGGAAGCCCTGGTGGTCAACCCCAACGACGTCGAGGAAGTCGCCGAGGCGCTCCACCGCGCGCTGGAGATGCCGGAGGAGGAGCAGCGCCAGCGCAACGCGGCCATGCAGGCCCGCCTCCGGTCGTCCACGGTCCGAGCGTGGGCGGAGCGGTTCTGCGCCGAGCTCGAACGCGCGCGGCGGGAGCAGGAGACCCTGGAGCGGAGGTGGCTGGACCCCGGGCGGGCGGAGGCCCTGCACGCCGCCTACGCGCGCGCCCGGCGCCGCCTGCTGTTGCTGGACTACGACGGCACCCTGGTGGAGATCGCAGACCGTCCGGAGCGCGCCACGCCAGACCCGGAGGTGCGCGAGCTGCTGGCCCGTCTCTGCGCGGACCCCCGCAACCGCGTGGTGCTGGTGAGCGGTCGGGATCGGGACACCCTGGACGCGTGGTTTGGAGACCTGCCCGTGGACCTCGTGGCCGAGCATGGGGCGTGGGTGCGGGAGGCCTCGGGCCCGTGGCAGGCGGAAGCGCAGGTGGAGCCCGGGTGGAAGGACAAGGTGCGGTCGGTGCTCCAGGCGTATGCGGCGAACACCCCCGGCGCCCTCGTGGAGGAGAAAGCCGCGTCGCTGGCGTGGCACCACCGGGGGGTGGATCCCGTGCTGGCCAGCGTGCGGGGTCGGGAGCTCGTCGCTACCTTAGTCCAGCTGGCGGGCACCACGCCCGTCGGGATCCTGCACGGCAAGCGGGTCATCGAGGTCCGGGACCCCAGGGTGGGCAAGACGCGCGCCGCGAGCCGCTGGCTGGCGGCGGGCCCCTGGGACTTCATCCTCGCGGTGGGCGACGACACCACGGACGAAGAGCTGTTCGCCGCCCTGCCCGAGGGCGCCCACACGGTGCGCGCAGGGTTCGGTCCTACGCGGGCCGGGTGGATCGTGGACGGGCCGCGGGGCGTGCGCGCGCTGCTGGCTCGGCTCGCCTCCTCCGGGCCCGAATCCCCGCAGCCCTCGCCCACCCTCCCAGGCTCCGAGGTACAATAGCGGTCGGTCCATGCGGAAGACGCCTCGCCCGTTCCGGTTCGTCACGGTGCACGAGTTGAAGGAGATGCTCGGCCGCACCGCGTGGGACGAGCGGGAGCTGTTGCTGGGGATCGAGGAGGTGCCGCCGGAGTCCATCCGGTACCACACCCACAGCTACTTCCTGCGTGGTCGGCACCTGGTCTCACCCTACCCCAACGACTTCGCCACGTGGGCGGCCGTGCAGGTCCGCGACCGGGTGCTGGGCGAACAGCTGGCGGTGGTGGACCCCTTCGACTACCCGGACCTGGAAGCGCTGCGGTCGGAGTTCGTCACGATCATCGACCGCCACTTGGCGTCGTTGCAGACGGTCCCGCGCATCGTGTACGGGGAGCCTTTTCACTTCATGCGGTCCGTGGTGCTGGAGATCCCCACAGAGGTGGAGGCCCGGACCCTCCGGGAGTTCCGGGAGGCGCTGGCGCACGTGGAGGTGGGGGCGCTGTACTTCCACTTCTTCTACGCGGTGGCGCGGGACCGGCAGGACGCGAACCCCGTGCGTTGGGTGGAGGAGGAGCTGGGCCTGCCGGACCTGGCCGCGGCCATCCGCCACACCAGCCCGTACTTCAAGAGTCTGGAGAGGCTGCGCGGGGAACTCGTCGCCCTGTGCGACCGTTTCCTGGAGGCCTGAGTGGAAGCCGCCCGTCTGGACGCGTACCGCGCCGTGGCCCCCCAGGGGGCCGTGGAGACCTTGTGGCGTCTCGCGGAGAGAGTCCGGGGCCGTACCCTCGTCCACGTGAACTCCACGCGGTTCGGGGGCGGGGTGGCCGAGATGCTGCACCGGTACGTGCCCCTGCTGGAGGAGCTGGGCGTCCGGACCCGGTGGGAGGTGATCTCCGGACCGGAGGAGTTCTTCCGGGTCACCAAGAGCCTCCACAACGCCCTCCAGGGGCAGGAGCAGCCCCTGCCCGACGCCCTGCTGCGGACGTACGTGGAGGTGAACCGGGAGAACGCCTCCCGCCTGGACCTGGAGGCTGACGTGGTGCTGGTGCACGACCCGCAACCCCTGGCCCTGGTGGACTTCGTGGAGCGGTCCGGCCGGTGGGTGTGGCGGTGCCACATCGACGTCTCCCACCCGCAGCGCCGCGCCTGGGGGTTCCTGCGGCCGTTCGTGGTGAAGTACGACGCCGCCATCTTCTCCCTGGAGAAGTTCGCCCAGCGGCTGCCCATCCCGCAGTACCTCATCCACCCCAGCATCGACCCGCTGTCGGAGAAGAACCGGGAGCTCTCCGAGGACGAGGTGGACGCGGTCCTCACGCGCTTGGGGATTCCCCGGGACAAGCCCATCCTGTTGCAAGTGTCCCGGTTCGACCGCTTCAAGGACCCGGTGGGGGTGATCCAGGCCTACCGGATGGTGAAGCGGCATGAGGACTGCCGGCTGGTGCTGGCGGGCGGCACCGCGGACGACGACCCGGAGGGAGCCCAGGTGCTGGCGGAGGTCATGGAAGCCGCGGAGGGCGACCCCGAGATCCACGTCCTGGTCCTCCCGCCCACCGCAGACCACGAGATCAACGCGCTCCAGCGGGCGGCGACCGTCGTAATCCAGAAGTCGCTGCGGGAGGGGTTCGGGCTCACGGTGACGGAGGGCATGTGGAAGGGCAAGCCGGTCGTCGGCGGGTTCGCGGGCGGCATCACGGCGCAGATCATCTACGGGGTCACGGGCTACACGGTGAACTCCGTGGAGGGCCTGGCGTTCCGGATCCGCTACCTGCTGAACAACCCGGACCTGGCGCGGCAGATGGGTGAGAACGCCCGCGAGCACGTCCGCCAGAACTTCCTGATCGTCCGGGACCTCGCGGACCACCTGGCCCTCGTCTCCACCCTGCTGGGGTTGACCTGAGGTGGACGGGGACGGGAACCCACGGCCCGTCGGCGTCCAACGGGCCTACTGGGACGCCTCAGGAAGGCTGCGGAGGGCGTCCCCGGAGGCCGTGCGGGCCGTGGTGGAGGCCCTAGGGCTGGAGCCTGGGGCGCCGCCACGCCCCGTGGAGCCCACGGTGGTGGCGTGGGACGGGCGGTGGGAGGTGAGCCTAAAGCTCCCGGCAGCCCCTCAGGCGCTTTCGTCCTGGCTGCTGCTGGAGGACGGTACGGAGTCGGCCGCCCGCCCCCTGTGCCTCCGGGGGGTCCGCCGGGTGGCGGGGCGGGTAGAGCTGCGGGGCACGTACCCCCAGAGGCTTCCCCCGGGCGCCCACCGGGCCGTTCTGGAGGTGGACGGCCAGATCCTGGAGACCACGGTGCTGTCGGCGCCGCGGCGCCTTCCGCCTGTCCGGCCGCCCGGCTGGGGGGTCTGGGTGCCGGTGTACGGGCTTTGGTCCCGCGAGTTCCAGGCCCAGGCGGACTACGTGCTCCTGCGCCGGGCCGCGGAGTGGCTCCACGCCCGGGGGGCAGGGGTCTTAGGGACCCTCCCCCTCTTCCCCTCCCTCCTGCAGGAACCCTTCGAGCCAAGCCCTTACCTGCCCGCGAGCCGCCTGTTCTGGAACGAGCTGTTCGTACACGTTCCGGGGAACGGGTGGGACGGCAGCGGGCAGGGGCTGCTGGACTACCGGGCGGCTTTCGAGGCCAAGCGCACGGGACTGCGGCAGAGCTGGACGGACCTTCCCGAGGCGGTGAAGGAGCACGTGCGCACGTGGGCCCGGCGGCAGCCCCAGCTCCTCCAGTACGCCGCCTTCCGGGCGTACCTGGAGGACCAGGGCCGGCCTTGGCGGGCCTGGCCGGAGCCTGCGCGTTCGGGACAGCTGCCAGAGGACTTGGGGGAAGCCGCGGAGGTGTACGCGTACGCGCAGTGGCTGGCCTCCGCGCAGCTGGCGGACGTGGCGGGAAGCGGGATGTGGCTGTACCTGGACTTGCCCCTGGGGGTGCACCCCGACGGGTTTGACGCCTGGCGGTTCCGCGAGCAGTTCGTGCAGGGGGTCTCCGTGGGGGCGCCTCCGGACCCCTTCGCGGCCAGCGGGCAGGACTGGAGCTTCTCCCCCCTGCATCCCCTGCGGGCACGGGAGGACGGGTACGCCTACCTGAGGGCGTGTCTCGCACACCTGTTCCGGGTGGCTCGGATGGTCCGGCTGGACCACGTCATGGCCCTGCACCGGCTGTACTGGATCCCGCGAGGGTTCCCCGCCACGGAGGGAGTATACGTGCGGTACCCCGCGGAGGAGCTGTACGCGGCGGTGCTCCTGGAGGCTTCCCGGGCCGGAGCGGTGGTGGTGGGGGAAGACCTGGGTACGGTCCCGCCCTCGGTGCGCCGGGAGCTAGACCGGCGGGGCCTGTGGAGGATGTACGTCCTGGTCTTCGAGGCAGAGTCCCCAACCCTGCGGGAACCTCCCCCCAACACCGTGGCTTCCCTGGGCACCCACGACACCCCCACCTTCGCGGCCTTCTGGGCCGGCTTGGACGTGGACGACGGGCACCGCATGGGTCTGCTGTCGCGGGAGCAGGCGGATGCGGCCCGGCTCCGGCGGCAGCAGGTGGTGGGATCCCTGGCACGGCAGCTGGGGGTTCCGGCGGGTTCTGCGGAGTGCGCCCTGCGGGCAGCCCTGCGCTGGTTGGCGGAAAGCACGGCAGGCTGTGTGCTGGTGCACCTGGAGGACCTGTGGGGGGAAGTGCTGGCCCACAACGTCCCAGGCACCACCGCGGACCAGCACCCCAACTGGCGGAGGCGGGTACGCTACGCGGTGGAGGACTGGGGGCGGGTGCAGGGGGTGGAGGAGTTGCTCCGGGTGGTGGCGCACGGGAGGCGAACGGGACGGTGATCGGAGAGCTGGACCTGTACTTGTTCCGCGAGGGCACCCACACGCGGCTGTACCACAAGCTGGGCGCGCACCTGTGCGGGGAAGGCGTGCACTTCGCCGTGTGGGCGCCCCACGCCGCGGCGGTGTCCGTGTTCGGGGACTTCAACGGCTGGAACCCCGAGGCGGACCCTCTGCAGCCCGTGGGGGACTCTGGGATCTGGGCCGGGCTGGTGCGGGGAGCTGGCAAGGGGGACCGCTACAAGTACCGCGTCCGACCTCGGGGCGGCGGTCCTCCCCTGGACAAAGCCGACCCCTTTGCCTTCTGGTCGGAGCCGCCTCCGGGGAACGCCTCCGTGGTGTGGGACCTGGAGTACCGCTGGGGGGACGGGGCGTGGATGGCCCGCCGGGCGGCCTGCAACGCCCTCCACGCGCCGATCAGCGTGTACGAGGTCCACCTGGGTTCCTGGGCCCGCGGGGAGGGCGGGCGTTTCCTCACCTACCGGGAACTGGCGCCGCGCCTTGCCGAGTACGTGCGCGAGCAGGGCTTCACCCACGTGGAGTTTTTGCCCGTGATGGAGCACCCCTTTTACGGCTCGTGGGGCTACCACCTCACCGGCTACTTCGCCCCCACCTGCCGCTACGGCACGCCCCAGGACTTCATGTACCTGGTGGACGTGCTGCACCAGGCCGGGGTCGGGGTCTTCCTCGACTGGGTGCCCTCCCACTTCGCCACAGACCCGCACGGCCTCGCGTGGTTCGACGGCAGCGCGCTGTACGAACACCCTGACCCGCGGCGCGGGTGGCACCCGGACTGGGGGAGCGCCATCTTCGACTACGGCCGGCCGGAGGTGCGGAGTTTCCTTCTGAGTAGCGCCCACTTCTGGCTGGACCGTTACCACGCGGACGGGCTGCGGGTGGACGCGGTGGCGTCCATGCTGTACCTGGACTACTCGCGCCGGGAGGGCGAGTGGCTCCCCAACGAGTACGGCGGCCGGGAGAACCTGGACGCCGTCCGGTTCCTCCGCCAGCTCAACGAGTCCGTGTACCGGGACTTCCCGGGCGTGCAGACGGTGGCGGAGGAGTCCACCGCGTGGCCCCTGGTGTCCCGACCGACCTCCGTGGGGGGACTCGGGTTCGGGCTGAAGTGGGACATGGGGTGGATGCACGACACCTTACGGTACCTGGCCCGGGACCCGGTCCACCGCCAGTACCACCACGAGGAGCTCACCTTCCGCCTGCTGTACGCCTTTTCCGAGAACTTCCTCCTGCCCCTGTCCCACGACGAGGTGGTGCACGGGAAGGGGTCTCTGTGGGCGAAGATGGCGGGGGACGAGTGGCAGAAGTTCGCCCACCTGAGGCTCCTGTTCGGCTACCAGTACGCGCAGCCCGGCAAGAAGCTGGTGTTCATGGGCGGAGAACTCGGGCAGCGCCGGGAGTGGGACCACGAGGGCTCCGTGGACTGGTCCCTGCTCCACGACCCCCGGCACGCGGGGGTGCAACGGTGGGTGCGGGACCTGAACTGGCTGTACCGTGAGGAGCCCGCCCTGCACCAGCTGGACTGCGACCCTGCGGGCTTCCAGTGGATCTTTCCGGACGACCGGGACGCCAGCGTCCTCAGCTTCCTGCGCCGGAGCCGGGAGGAACGGTGGGTGGCGGTGGTGTGCAACTTCACCCCGGTCCCCCGCACCGGCTACCGGGTGGGCCTGCCCAGGCCGGGACGGTGGCAGGAGGTCCTGAACAGCGACGCCCGGGAGTACGGCGGGAGCGGCTGGGGCAACGCGGGCGGGGTGGGGGCCGAGCCGGTCCCCTACCACGGCCGGCCGTACTCCGCGGAGCTGGTGCTGCCGCCCCTGGGGGTGGTGTTTTTCCGGTGGGAGGGCGTGGGGTGAGGGTGTGGCGGGGCCGGCCGTATCCCCTGGGGGCTACCTGGGACGGCCTGGGCACCAACTTCGCGTTGTACAGCGAGCACGGAGAGGCCGTGGAACTGTGTTTGTTCCAGGAGCCGGAGGACCCGGTGCCCGCGCACGTGGTGGAGCTGCGGGAGCGCACGGGCCCCGTGTGGCACGGCTACCTGCCGGGGGTGCGGCCGGGGCAGCTGTACGGCTACCGGGTCCACGGGCCCTACGAGCCCACCCGGGGCCACCGGTTTAACCCCCGCAAAGTCCTCCTGGACCCGTACGCCAAGGCCATCGGGCGTCGGCTGCGGTGGCACGACAGCCTGTACGGGTACCGGGTGGGGGACCCCGCGGAGGACCTGTCCCGGGACGACCGGGACAGCGCGCCCTACGCGCCCCTGGCCGCGGTGGTGGAGGACGCTTTCGAGTGGGGCGACGACCGGCCTCCCCGGGTGCCGTGGGAGGACACGGTGATCTACGAGACCCACGTGAAGGGCATCTCCAAGCTCCACCCGGAGGTTCCGGAGGAGCTGCGGGGCACCTACCTCGGCCTCGCCAGCGAGCCGGTCCTGGACCACCTGAGGTCCTTGGGGGTGACCACGGTCCAGCTGCTCCCCGTGCACGCCCACGTGGACGACCACGCCCTGGTGGAGCGTGGCCTGAGCAACTACTGGGGCTACAACCCCCTCGCGTACTTCGCACCGGAGCCGGACTACGCGGTGGGCGGACCGGTGGACGCGGTGCGGGAGTTCAAGATGGCGGTGCGCGCCCTGCACGCCGCGGGCTTCGAGGTGGTGGTGGACGTGGTGTACAACCACACGGGGGAAGGCAACCACCTGGGGCCCACCCTGAGCTTCCGGGGCATCGACAACGCCGCCTACTACAAGCTGGACCCGCAGAACCCCCGCTACTACATGGACTACACCGGCACGGGGAACACCCTGGACCCCGGCAACCCCTACGTTTTGCAGCTCATCACGGACAGCCTGCGGTACTGGGTGGTGGAGATGCACGTGGACGGCTTCCGGTTCGACCTCGCCGCGGCCCTGGCCCGGGAGCTGTACGACGTGAACATGTTGAGCGCCTTCTTCAAGGTGATCCAGCAGGACCCCGTCCTGTCTCGGGTCAAGCTCATCGCGGAGCCGTGGGACGTGGGCCCCGGGGGCTACCAGATCGGCAACTTCCCCTGGCAGTGGGCGGAGTGGAACGGGCGGTACCGGGACGCGGTGCGGCGGTACTGGCGGGGAGACCCCGGGACCCTGGCGGAGTTCGCCACCCGCTTGAGCGGGAGCGCGGACCTGTACGAACGGTCGGGCCGACGCCCCTTCGCCTCCGTGAACTTCGTCACCTCCCACGACGGGTTCACCCTGCACGACCTGGTGAGCTACCAGCGCAAGCACAACGAGGCCAACGGGGAGGGGAACCAGGACGGCGCGGAGGAGAACTACAGCACCAACTGCGGGGTGGAAGGACCCTCCGAGGACCCGGAGGTGCGGGCTTGCCGCGACCGGCTGAAGCGGGCCCTGGTGGCTACCCTGATGCTCTCCCAGGGTGTGCCCATGCTCCTGGGGGGAGACGAGCTGTCCAGGACCCAGGGCGGCAACAACAACGCGTACTGCCAGGACAACGAGGTGTCCTGGTACGCGTGGAGACTGGACGAGGACGAGAAGCGTTTCTTGGCCTTCGTGCGGGCCGTGGTGGCCTTCCGCCGGCAGCACCGGAACTTCCGGCGCCGGGAGTTCCTGCGGGGGCTTGACCACGGGGTCTGCCGGGACGTCACCTGGGTGCACCCCGCGGGCCGGGAGATGACCCCGGAGGACTGGCAAGACCCGGAGTTGCGGGCGGTGGGGATGGTCCTGTGCGGGCTGGCCTTCTCCGAACGGGACGAGCGCGGCCAGCCGGTGACGGACGACACCTTCTTCGTGGTGTTCAACAGCGGGCGCGCGGTGCGGTTCGTCCTGCCCCGTTCTCCCGCCGGGTGGAGCTGGGAGTGGGCGTGGTCCACCGCGGACGTCCGGCGGAGGGGGAGCCTGCCCGCGGGGAGCGCGTGGATCGCCCCCGCCCGCAGCGTGACCGTGTGGCGGCAGGCGCGCCCGAGGGCGGAGGTGCCGTGACCGTACAGCTTCCGTGGTGGCAGCGGGAGGCCTTCTACGAGGTCTACCCGCGCTCCTTCCAGGACTCCGACGGCGACGGGGTCGGGGACCTCCCGGGGCTGCTGCGCCGCCTGGACTACCTGGCGGACCTGGGGGTGGGTGCAGTGTGGATCACCCCCTTCTTCCCCTCGCCCCAGCGCGACTTCGGGTACGACGTGGCCGACTACTGCGGCGTGGACCCCACCATGGGCAGCTTGGCGGACTTCGACCGGCTGGTGCAGGAGGCCCACCGCCGCGGGCTCCGCGTGGTCCTGGACCTGGTGGCCAACCACACCTCCAGCGACCACCCGTGGTTCGTGGAGGCCCGCACAAGCCGTGCCAGCCGCCGGCGCGACTGGTACGTGTGGCGCGACCCCGCCCCGGACGGAGGCCCCCCCAACAACTGGCTGAGCTTCTTCGGGGGGCCCGCGTGGACCCTGGACGCCGCCACGGGGCAGTACTACCTCCACCAGTTCCTGCCGGAGCAGCCCGACCTGAACTACCGGAATCCCGCGGTGCTGGCGGCCATGGAGGAGGTGGTGCGGTTCTGGCTGGACCGGGGTGCGGACGGGTTTCGGGTGGACGCCGCCTGGCTCTTGGTGGAGGACGAGAAGTTCCGGGACGAGCCCCCCAACCCCGCTTGGCGCCCCGGGATGCGGGAGCGGGACCGGCTCGTGCACCTCCACACGGAAGACCAGCCGGAAACCCACGCGGTCCTCCGGAGGCTGCGGGCGGTGCTAGAGGAGTACCGCGACCGTCAGCCGGTGCTCGTCGGGGAAGTCTACCTTCCCTTCCACCGGCTCGTGAGCTACTACGGGTCCTCCGAGGAACCGGAGTGCCACTTCCCCTTCAACTTCGCCCTGGTGGACCTCCCTCCGGAGGAGTGGACCGCCCAGACCCTGGGGAGTCTGGTGGCCTCGTACGAGGCCGCCCTTCCGCCCTGGGCTTGGCCGAGTTGGGTGTTGGGCAACCACGACCGGCCTCGGGTGGCGAGCCGGCTGGGGGAGGAGCGGTCGCGGCTGGCCCACCTGTTGCTGCTGACCCTGCGCGGCACGCCCACCCTGTACTACGGGGACGAGCTGGGACTGCCGGACGGAGTGGTGAGCCCTGACCGGGTGCGGGACACCGCGGGCTTCCGGGAGTGGGGCGGGCGGTGGTCCCGGGACGCGGCGCGCACGCCCATGCCCTGGGACCCGGGCCCTCAGGCGGGGTTCACCACGGGCGAACCCTGGCTGCCCCTCAACCCGGACTTCCCGCGCCGCAACGTACAACTGCAGCGGCAGGACAGCCGGTCCTTCCTGCAGTTGGTGCGTCGTCTGCTGCACCTGCGGCGCTCCCACCCGGCCCTGGTCTCGGGAAGCTGGCGCCTGCGGGAGGCCCCGCCGGGAGTGTTGGCCTACCGCAGGGAGGGGGAGGACGAGACCTTCCTCGTGGCCCTGAACTTCCGCGTGCAGCCGGCGCGGCTGGAGTTGGCCGCGGAGGTGTTGCTGTCCACCTTCCTGGACCGGGAAGGCTGGGAGCGTTCCTTGGAGCTGCGGGGCCACGAGGGGCTGCTGGCGCGCCTACGCGCCTGATGCCACCCTCCCAAAAGCCGCGCAACGCTTTTCGGCGGCTCGGACGGTGGTAGCATGGGAGGGAAGCCGGGTGGTGAGAGGGGGAAGCGGGATGCGCTTCGGGAGGAAGGAGCCGGAACTGACCCGGGAGCAGGTCCTGGAAGCCCTGCGGGAGGTGGAAGACCCGGAGCTGCGCCGGTCCATCGTGGACCTGGACATGGTCCGGGACGTACGGGTCCAGGACGGACACGTCCGGGTGGACGCGGTGCTGACCATCGGGGGTTGTCCCCTGAGGGAGGTCATCGTGCAGTCCATCCGGGAGCGGGTGGCGCGGCTGCCCGGGGTGCGGGCGGTGGACGTACACCTCGGGGTGATGAGCCCGGAAGAACGCCAGACCCTCATCGCCAAGCTGCGGGGCCAAGAGGGTGGTGCGGCCTCGCCCTTCCTGTCGCCCACGAGCGGGGTGCGGGTCCTGGCGGTGGCCAGCGGGAAAGGCGGGGTGGGCAAGTCCACGGTCACCGCGAACCTGGCCGTGGCCCTGGCCCAGGCAGGCAGCCGGGTGGGCGTCCTGGACGCGGACGTGTACGGCTTCTCCATCCCCCGGATGCTGGGGATGGACGGGCGTCCCACAGTCATCGACCAGATGATCATCCCCCTGGAGAGGTGGGGTGTGCGGGCGGTGTCCATGGGCATGCTGGTGGACCGGGACGAGGCGGTCATCTGGCGTGGCCCTATGCTGCACAAGGCCCTCCTTACGTTCATCACGGAGGTGCACTGGGGCGACATCGACGTCCTCCTCCTGGACCTGCCTCCGGGTACAGGCGACGTGTCCATCACGGTGGCGCAACAGCTGCCCCGGGCGGAGGTGCTGGTGGTGACCACCCCACAGCAGGCTGCGGTGGAGGTGGCGGCTCGGGCCGCGCGGATGGCGGAGAAGGTGAACCTGAAGGTGGCGGGGGTCATCGAGAACATGAGCGCCCTGGAAGACGGGCCGGTGCCCGTGGCGGTGTTCGGAGAAGGTGGGGGCCAAGCCTTGGCGGAGCGGCTCCGAGTACCCCTCCTGGCCCGGATCCCCCTGGACCCGCGGATCTGCGAGGCGGGGGACGCAGGCGAACCCGTGGTGGTCCGCTACCCCGACAGCCCGGGGGCCCGGGCCTTCCGGGAGGCGGCCCAGCGGCTGCGGGCCGCCCGGGTTTCCTGAGGACGGAGGGCCGCCATGGTGCAGGCGTACCTGAACTACATCGGAGGCCGCTGGCAGCCCGCGCGCTCCGGGGCCACCTTCGAGTCCACGGACCCCGCCACGGGGGAAGTGCTGGGCGTGTGCGCCCGCTCCGGGATCGAGGACGTGGCGGAGGCGGTGGCCGCGGCCAAGGAGGCGTACCCGAGGTGGCGCAAGGTCCCAGCACCCCGCCGGGCGGAAATCCTGTTCCGGGCGGCGGAGATCCTAGTCCGGCGCAAGGAGGAACTGGCCCAGCTCATGACCCGGGAGATGGGCAAGATCCTCCTGGAGTCCCGGGGCGACGTCCAGGAAGCCATCGACATGACGTACTTCCTGGCGGGGGAGGGCCGGCGCCTGCACGGCTACACCACCCCCAGCGAGATGCCCTCCAAGGCCGCGTACTGCGTCCGGCAGCCCCTGGGGGTGGTGGGGGTCATCACCCCGTGGAACTTCCCCATCGCCATCCCCTCGTGGAAGATCGTGCCTGCCCTGGTGTGCGGCAACACCGTGGTGTTCAAGCCTGCGCCGGAAACGCCCATCTGCGCGGTGAAGTTCGTAGAGGTGCTGGAGGAGGCGGGTCTGCCGCCCGGGGTCCTGAACCTGGTCCTGGGAGGGGACGAGACGGGGGCGGCTTTGGTGGACCACCCGGACGTGGCCCTGATCTCCTTCACGGGCTCCACGGAGGTGGGGCTACGGGTGGCGGAGAAGTGCGCTTCCCGTGGGAAGCGGGTCTCCCTGGAGATGGGCGGGAAGAACGCCGCCATCGTGATGGACGACGCGGACCTGGAGCTGGTGGCCGACGCCCTCACGTGGAGCGCCTTCGGCACCAGCGGCCAGCGGTGCACCGCCTGCAGCCGGGTGCTGGTCCACCCGAAGGTGCACGGGGACGTGGCGGACATCCTCACGGAGCGGGCGCGCAAGCTGCGGCTGGGCCACGGCCTGGACCCCCAGACGGAGATGGGACCCCTGGTGAGCGCGGCCCAGCTGGAGCGGGTGGAACACTACGTGCGCCTCGGCCAGGAGGAGGGGGCGGTGGTCCTGGTGGGGGGCGAGCGCGCGGTGGGGGACGGGCTGGAACGCGGCTACTTCTTCCGGCCCACGGTCTTCGACCGGGTACACCCCCACATGCGCATCGCGCAGGAGGAGATCTTCGGGCCCGTGACCGACCTCATCCGGGTGGAGAGCCTGGAGGAGGCGGTGGAGGTGGTGAACGGGGTACGGTACGGCCTGTCCGCCTCCATCTTCACCCGGGACGTGAACAAGGCCATGCGGGCCATCGAGGAGATCCACACGGGCATCGTGTACGTGAACCACGGCACCATCGGGGCGGAGGTCCACCTGCCCTTCGGCGGGACCAAGTTCACGGGCAACGGCCACCGGGAGGGCGGGCTGCAGGTGCTGGACGTGTTCACGGAGTGGAAGGCGGTGTACATCGACTACAGCGGGCGGCTGCAGCGGGCGCAGATCGACCTGCAGCCGGTCAGCCTGGGGTAGGCTTTGCGTGGCGCCGCGGCCGCCGTAGCCCTGGCCGCGGTCTTGTGGGCCGCGGGCCTGGCCGCGGCCTCCTTCGTGGTGACGGGCGCGCGGCTGGACCTGGACGCGGACCAGGGGATCCTCCGGGCCTGGCAGGTGCGCATCACCGACGGGCGCCGGGTGGTCACCGCCCCCGAGCTGGTTCTGAATCGGGCCGCGGGGGTCGGGGTGCTGTCGGGCGGAGTGCGGGCCACGGGACCCGAGGGCGAGCTGCGCAGCGCCACGGCCCGGATCCGGTTCACCCAGACCCTGGAGCTGGTGGCGGTGGAGGCGGAAGGCCAAGCGCAGCTGTCCTCCCGGGACGGGCGGCTGTCCGCCCGCCGGGTGTCCGTGGACACCCGGCGCGGTGTGGCGGTGGCGGTGGGCAGCCCCGCGGTGCTGGCGACGGGGGAAGTCACGGCCACAGGGAGCCGCATGGTGTACCGCACCCGGCAGCAGGAGGCGGAGGTGGGTGCACCCGCTAGGTTCGAAACCCGGCACGGCGCTGTCCAGGGCCGGGACGCGGCCTTCGACCTGAAGACGCACACCGCGAGGCTCGCCGGGCCGGTGGTCTTCCGCTTTTCCGCGGGCCGCGGGGAGGCCCGGCAGGCGGTGGCGGACTTCGCCGCGGGCCGGCTGGAGCTGGAAGGCCCTGTCCGCATGCGGTGGCGGGGGAGCACGGTGGAGGGCCGGCGGGCGGTGGTGTGGTACCGGGAGGGCCGGGTGGTGGTGGAAGGGCCGAGCCGCATGCGCGTGGAAGAGGAAGACCTGCCGCGGATTCCGTGAGGGGAGGGCGACCCATGGAAGTGGGATACGAAAAGCCCCTGTACATCCTGGCCTTCGACCACCGGGGCTCGTTTCTCAAGCTGGCGGGCATCCGGGGCGAGGTGACCCCCGAGGCGGCCCGCCGGGTCCAGGACGCCAAGGAGGTCATCTACGAGGGCTTCCGGAAGGCCGTACAAGCGGGCGCGCCCCAGGACGCCGCGGGAATCCTGGTAGACGAGCAGTTCGGAGCGGAGGTCGCCCGGGACGCGCGTCGGCGTGGCTTCCTGTTCGCCATGCCCGTGGAGCGCAGCGGGCAGGACGAGTTTGACTTCGAGTACGGGGAAGCCTTCGGGGAGCACATCGAGGCCTTCGACCCCACCTTCGCCAAGGTCCTGGTGCGGTACAACCCCGAAGGGGACCGGGCGTTGAACGCGCGGCAGACGGAGCGGCTGCGGAGGCTGTCCGCGTGGCTCCACGAACGACACCGGCGGTTTCTGTTCGAGCTCCTGGTGCCCCCGACCCCGGCCCAGCTGGAGGCGGTGGGAGGCGACCAGGACCGGTACGACCGGGAGGTCCGGCCGCACCTCATGGTGCAGGCCATCCGGGAGCTCCAGGAGGCCGGGGTGGAGCCCGACGTGTGGAAGATCGAGGGTCTGGACCGGCGGGAGGACTGCCAGCGCACCAGCGCCCAGGTGCGGTCCGGGGGCCGGGACCGGGTGGCGTGCGTGGTGTTGGGGCGGGGGGCGGACGAGGACGCGGTGGTCCGGTGGCTCCAGGCGGGAGCCGGGGTGCCGGGCTACGTGGGGTTCGCCATCGGCCGAACCATCTGGTGGGACGCGGTAAAGGGCTACCTGGAGGGCCGGCTGTCCCGCGAGCAGGCCGCGGAGTCCGTGAAGTCCAACTACCTGCGCATGATCGACGTATACCGGTCCGCGGAGCGGGCCGCGGTGGCGGGGTAGGCCATGCGGGCGGTGCGGGTGCACGAACACGGAGGCCCTGAGGTCCTGCGGCTGGAAGAGCTGCCGGTGCCGGAGCCGGGTCCCGGCCAGGTCCGGGTCCGGGTGCGGGCCGCGGCCATGAACCACCTGGACCTCTGGGTCCGCAAGGGGATTCCCGGAGTCCGGTTCCCCCTGCCCCTCACCCTGGGCTCCGACGGGGCGGGGGTGGTGGACGCGGTGGGACCGGGGGTCCGGTCCGCGAGGCCTGGGGACGAGGTGGTGCTCAACCCCGGGGTGTCGTGTGGGGTCTGCCCGGCCTGCCTCCGGGGCCGGGACAACCTGTGCCGGGACTACGGGCTGCTGGGCGAGCACCGGGACGGGACCGACGCGGAGTTCGTGGTGGTGCCCGAGGCCAACCTGGTCCGCAAGCCTGCCAACCTGAGCTTCGAGGAGGCCGCGGCCTTCCCCCTGGTGTTCCTGACCGCGTGGAACATGCTGGTCACCAACGCCCGCCTGCGTCCGGGGGAGGAGGTCTTGGTGTGGGGCGCGGGCAGCGGGGTGGGTAGCGCCGCCATCCAGATCGCCAAGGCCCACCACGCCCGGGTGATCGCGGTGGCCGGGGACGACTGGAAGCTGGAACGGGCGAAGCAGCTGGGCGCGGACGAGACCGTCAACCACCGGACCCAGAACGTCCTGGAGGAAGTCCGGCGGCTGACCGGCCGGAGGGGTGTGGACGTGGTGTTCGAGCACGTGGGACGGGCCACGTGGGAAGTCAGCGTGAAGGCCCTGGCCCGCGGAGGCCGACTGGTCACGTGCGGGGCCACCTCCGGGGCGGTGGTGGAGACCGACGTCCGGTACGTCTTCGGGAAGGCCATCAGCGTGCACGGCACGTGGGTGGGCAGCAAGGGGGAGCTGTGGGACCTCCTGCCCCTGGTGGAGGCGGGGGTGTTGAAGCCTGTGGTGGACCGCACCTTCCCCCTGTCGCAGGCCCAGGACGCCCACGCTTACCTGGAGGCGGGCCAGCACTTCGGAAAGGTCATCCTGGTGCCGTGAGCGTCCGTGGCCAGGACACCGCCCGGGCGGTCTGCGCCACGGCCGCCCCTCCGAGAGGGGCTCCTGCAGGAGGAAGGCCCCGGGCCGGGGCAGAATAGCAACGTGTCCCGGAGGGGCCCTCGGCAGAGGGGACCGGGATCCACGGCCAAAACCACGGAAGGGGGGGTAGACCATGCGAGGGCGGTGGCTTGTTCTCGGGCTGGCACTCCTGATCCTGGCTCTGGCTTCTCCCACGGGTGCCCAGGCACCCTTGCCCGCCAGCATCAAGGTGGGGGGCATTTTCGACCTCACGGGACCGACCTCGGACGTGGGGGTGGACTACTCCAAGGGGGTCCTGGACCACGTCCGGTACATCAACGAGGTCCTAGGCGGCATCCGCGGCAAGGTGAAGATCGACCTGGTGTGGGCGGACTACGCGTACCGGATTCCCGAGAGCCTGTCCCTCTACCGCAAGTACCGGGACGTGGACCGGGTGGTGGCCATCATCGGGTGGGGGACCAACGACACGGAAGCGCTGAAGGAGCAGGTGGCGGCAGACCAGATCCCCTTCATCTCCGCCTCCTACTCCTCGCACCTGAACGACCCTTCCAAGACGCCGTACAACTTTTACCCCGTGTCCAGCTACTCGGACCAGCTGCGGGCGGTGCTGAAGTTCGCTCGCGAGCTGGCCCGCAAGGAAGGCATCGCGCGGCCCAAGTTCGTGTTCGTGTACCCGGACCACCCCTACGGCAAGGCGCCCATCCCCGCGGGCAAGGCGTACGCCCAGGAGCTGGGCTTTGAGGTGCTGCCGGACCAGATCGTGGCCCTCACGGCCCTGGAGGCCCGCTCCCAGGTGACCGCCATCCGGAACCAGGGCGCGGACTTCGCGTGGTTCGGGGGAACCACCAGCTCCGCGTCCGTCACCGTCCGGGACGCAAAGCAGGTGGGCGCGAAGGCCCGGTGGTTCGTGAACGTGTGGGGCTTCGACGAGAGCATGATCAAGCGCATCGGCGCCGCCGCGGAGGGCGTGTACGGGAGCACCCCCCACGTGTACTACGGGGAGCCCGTACCCGGGATGCGGACCATCTTCGACGCGTACCGACGGTTCCAGGGCAAGGAGGTCCCCAAGTTCGAGTGGGGCACCGTGCAGTCGCCGTACATCGCCTCGTACGTCCGGGGTTGGCTCAACGTGTACCTGCTGCGCCGGGCCCTGGAGACGGTGGTGGACAACTGGTCCACGTACGCGCGCCTGGGGCTCACGGGGGCTTCCATCCGGGCCACCCTGGAGCTCATCCGCAACTGGGATCCGGAAGGCCTCGCCCCGCCCATCACGCTCACCCGGGAGGACCACCGGCCCTCCACCACCACCCGGATCATGCAGATCCGCGGCGGGAAGATCCGGCCCGTAGAGACGGTCACGGTGGAGCGGCGGAAGGACTGGCTGGGTTGGTAGGGTGCTGTCGGTCAACAACGTCGAGGTCGTCTTCTGGAACACCATCCTGGTGCTGAAGGGCGTCTCCCTGCAGGTGGCGCCCGGCAGCATCACCGCCCTGATCGGTGCCAACGGGGCCGGCAAGACCACCACCCTGAAGGCCATCTCCGGGCTGGTGCGGCTGGAGCGGGGGGAGGTGACCCGGGGGTCCATCGAGTTCGCAGGCCGGCGCATCGAGAACCTGCTGCCGGAGGAGGTGGGGCGGCTCGGGGTGGTCATGGTGCGGGAGGGCCGGCGGCTGTTCGAGGAGCTCACCGCGGAGGAGAACCTGCTGGTGGGCACCACGTTGAACCCGCGGGGAACCCGGGAGGCCCTGGACCTGGTGTACACGTACTTCCCCCGCCTGCGGGCGCGCCGGCGGGTGCGGGCGGGCTACCTGTCCGGAGGGGAGCAGCAGATGCTGGCCATCGGCTGCGCCCTCATGGCCCGGCCGAAGCTCCTGCTCCTGGACGAGCCCAGCCTGGGGCTGGCGCCCATCGTGGCGGGGGAGATCTTCCGGCTGGTGCGCCGGCTCAACGAGGAGCAGGGGATCACCGTCCTCCTGGTGGAGCAGAACGCGCGCATGGCTCTGCAGCTGGCCTCCTACGGGTACGTCATGGAAAACGGCAAGATCGTCCTGGACGGGCCCGCGGAACGCCTGAGGGAGGACGCGGACGTGCGGGAGTTCTACCTGGGCATGACCAAGTCCGGACGGCGCCGGTTCACGGAGGTGAAGTCCTACAAGCGGCGGAAGCGCTGGCTGGCCTAGGAGCCTGTCCCGGAAAAACCCTCCGGGGGAGGACCGGGGTCCCCAAAAATCGCTCCGCGATTTTTGGGGTGGTCTAGTGGGGGAAGGGCCACAGGTCCACGTACCGCTTGAGCTTCCGAAACAGGGTGGCGAGACCCCCGGGTTCCCACACCAGGACCCCGATGAGCACCAGGCCGAAGACGATGTCCCGCATGGAGGTGGTGGCCCTCCCCAACATGGGGATGGAAGCTGCGAGGAGCGGTGCCCCGATCTTGGACAGCTGGGTGAGGGTCCGCACGAAGGCCGCCCCCAAGTGGGGGCCCCACACGCTGCCCAGGCCTCCGATCACCACCATGGCCAGGAAGTCGATGGACTGTGCCAGGCTGAAGTGCTCCGCGCCGATCACCCGGTTGTAGTGTGCGAACAGGCTGCCCGCCACCCCCGCGTAGGCCGCCCCCAGGGCGAAGGCCAGGGCCTTGTAGTACAGCAGGTCGACCCCCAGGACCTGCGCCGCGTAGTCCCGGTCCCGGACCGCCATGAGGGCTAGGCCCACCCGGGTCCGGGTGAGGTTGGTGGCGAACACCGCGCCCGCCAGCCACACCGCCAGCGCCAGGTACCAGAAGCGGGCCTCCGTGTTCACGGGGGCCCCGAAGAGGTCCAGGGGCGGCACCGGAGTCCCACCCATGCCGCTCACGGTCTGCACGATGACGTACTCCACCAGGAACTGGAAGGCCAGGGTGGCGATGGCCAGGTACAGTCCCTTGATGCGGAGGGACGGCAGTCCCACCACCGCCCCCACCACGAAGGCCACCAACCCGCTCAGGGGCAGGGCCACCACGAAGGGAAGTTTCAGCTCCGTGGTGGCAAACCACGAGGTGTAGGCGCCCACCGCCATGAAGGCCGCGTGTCCGAGGGACACTTGCCCCCCGAACCCCATGACCAGGGAGAGGCCCGTGGCGGCGATGGCGAAGATGGCGATGTCGTTGAGGAGGAAGATCCACCGGCCCAGGACCCAGGGGGCCACCAGGGCTCCCGCCAAGAGCAAAGCAAACCCCCACCGGTACAGGCGGGTGTCCAGGAGGGCCATGTCCTGGGCGTAGGAGGTCTTGAAGTCTCCGCAGGGACGCGCGTACGTCACCCCTTCCCCCTCACAGGCGCTCGATGTGCTCCGTCCCGAACAGGCCGTACGGCCGGACCATGAGGACCACCAGGATCACCAGGTACGCGGTGACCTCCTTGAACCCGTGCAGGGTGTGGCCGAACACCCGGACGTGGGCGTCGATGTAACCCCCCAGCACCGTCTCCACCACACCCACCAGCAGCCCTCCCAGGATGGCCCCGGGGACGCTGTCCAGGCCTCCCAGGATCACCGCGGCCAGGGCCTTCAAGCCCACCGCGGCGAGGGCGAAGTTCACCCCCAGCCACAGGCCCAGGAGGATGCCGCCCACCGCGCCCGCGGCCGCGGCGAACGCCCAGGCGTAGGCGAACACCCGCTTCAGGCTCACTCCGAGGGTGGAGGCGGTGAGCTGTTCGTTGGCTGCGGCCCGCATGGCGATGCCCCACCGGCTGTACCGGAAGAACAGGGAGAACGAGGTGAGCAGCACCGCGGCCGCGGCCGCGCTCCACACTCCCACCAAAGACACGGGCACCCCGGCCACCCGGACCACCGTGGGCGGGATCACGGGAGGGAAGGTCTTGGTCTCCCCGCTCCAGATGCCCACCATGATGCCCCGGATCACGTAGCCCAGGGCCAGGGTGACGATGATCACGGACAAGAGGGGCTGGCCGAACAGGGGCCGCATCACCGCCCGCTCCACGCCGAACCCCAGCACCGCCGCGGCCAGCAGGGTGACCGCCACGCCCGCCGCGAAGGCCAGGGGCAGGGGCAGGGACGTCAGGGCGGAGGTGACCGCCACCGCCAGGTAACCGCCGAACAGGACCAGCTCCCCGTGGGCCAGGTTGAGGATCTTGGTGGACTTGTACAGCACCGTGAACCCCACCGCGATGAGGGCGTAGATGGAGCCCACGGCCAGCCCCACCACCACCCCTTCCAAGACGAAGGCAGCCGTCACCGGCAACCCCCGGGGCGCCCGCGGGGGAGGGCAGCCTCCTCCTCTCTGAGGGCCGTCACGGACCTCCCTCCAGCCGGCGGATGTGCATCACAGGGTGCAACGTGGCGACCCGGCCGTCCTCGTACCGGACGGTGACCGTGGCCTGGAAGCGGTCCGCGCCCGCGTACACCGCCTCCACCAGGTCCCGGTAGCGCTCCAGGATGTGCCGGCGCCGAAGCTTCCGCGTGCGGGTCAGTTCGTCGTCGTCGGGGTGGAACTCCTTGTACAAAGACACGAAGGCCCGGACCCTCCACCCGGGCTGCAGGCGGCTGTTGGTCTCCCGCACCAGCTCCTCCAGCAGGTCCAGGACCTCCGGCTTCTGGGAGAGGTCCATGTAGGAGGTGTACGCGATGCCCCGGTCCTCCGCCCACTTGCCCACGTTCTGGAAGTCGATGTTCAGGATGGCCGCCAGGTACGGACGTCCGTCCGCCAGGACCATGGCTTGCTGGACGTACGGAGTGAACTTCAGCATGTCCTCCACCACCCGGGGAGGCACGCGGGTCCCGTCCTGCAGGGTGATGATGTCCCCGCTGCGGTCGAAGAGGATGATGTCCCCGCTGGGGTCCAGGACCCCGGTGTCGCCGGAGTACAGCCAGCCGTCCCGGAGGGCTTCCCGGGTGGCCTCGGGGTTCTTGTAGTACCCGAGGAACACGGACGGGCTGCGGGTGATGATCTCCTGGCGGTCGGTGATGCGGATCTCCGTGTTGGCGATGGGCGCCCCCATGGTCCAGAACCGGACCTGCCCGTCCCGGTGGACGCAGGAGATGCCCGCCACCTCCGTCTGGCCGTAGATCTGCTTGAGGTTCAACCCCAGCCCGCGGAAGAAGCGGAAGTAGTCGGGCCCCAGGGACGCGCCGCCGTTCCACGCCACCCGCATGCGGGCCAGGCCGACCTTGTCCAGGAGGGGCCGGTACACGGTCCACGCGCACAGCTTCCACACGAGCCGCAGCCAGCCCGGCACGGGCTTGCCCGCGGCCTCCGCGTCCACCACCCGTCCCGCCACCCCCAGGGCGGCCTCGTACACCCGGCGGCGGAGGGGTCCTGAGTCCAGCATCCGCACCGCCACCGCGGAGTGAATCCCTTCGTAGATGCGGGCGGGGGCGAACATGAAGTGGGGCCCGATCTCCCGCAGGTCCCGCTGCGCCGTCTCCGGCTCCTCGGGGAAGTTCACCGTGAACCCCACCAGCTGGTGCAAGGTGAAGGAGATCATCTGCTCCCCGATCCACGCGAAGGGCAGGAAGCTGACGAACTCGTCCTTCTCCGTCACGTGGGGTTCCACGGCGAGGAAGTTCTCCCCCTGGGCCAGGAGGTTGCGGTGGGACAGCATGGCCAGCTTGGGCAGGGAGGTGGTGCCGGAGGTCAGGCAGAAGATGGCCACGTCGTCCCCGCGGCCCTGGGCCACCTCCTGGAGGAACCGGTCCGGCTCGCGCCTCAGGTACTCCCGCCCCATGGCTTCCAGGTCGGAAAACCGCAGGAGCTTGGGGTGTCGGTAGCGCCACATGCCTCGCCAGTCGTCCACCACCACGCGCTCCACCTTCCCGAGGCGGTCCTCCATGCTCAGGACCTTGTCCGTCTGTTCCTGGTCCTCGCAGAAGACGAACCGGGCGTCCGCGAAGTCCAGCAGCTCCGCCAGCTGGTCCGCCAGGGTGTCCTGGTACATGCCGCAGGAAACCCCACCCAGGGCCTGCGCGGCCATGGCCACGTAGTACAGCTCCGGCCGGTTGTCCCCGATGAGGGCCACCACGTCCCCCCGCCGCATGCCCAGGGCCAAAAGCCCTCCCGCACAGGCCCGCACGTGGTCCAGGTACTCGCGCCAGGTGATCTCCCTCCAGATGCCGAACTCCTTCTCCCGGAAGGCCACGCGGTCCCCGAACCGCTCCGCGTTGTGCACCAAGCGCTTGGGGAAGGTGTCCAGGGCCAGCAGCGACTCGCGCACCGCCTCCGGAGAGGGGACGGGGGGCCGTTCCAGGACCGTCTGCGCGCTCATGCTCCTCCCGCCACCTCCTCCGCCACCCCGTGCTCTTCGCCCAGGTACGCCCGGATCACGTCCGGGTGGTTCTGGATCTCCTGGGGAGCGCCCTCCGCGATCTTCCGGCCGTAGTCCATGGCGAGGATCCGGTCACACAGGTCCATGACCACCCCCATGTCGTGCTCGATGAGGATCATGGGCAGCCCGTGGACCTCCCGTAGCTCCAGGATGTACCGGGCCATGTCCGCCTTCTCGTCCACGGTCATGCCGGCCATGGGCTCGTCCAAGAGCAGGAGCTTCGGCTCCATGGCCAGGGCCCGGCCCAGCTCCACCTTCTTCTGGATCCCGTACGGCAGCTCCGCCACCCGGTGGTCCCGGTAGGCCTCGATCTCCAGGAAGTCGATGACCTCCTCCACCCGCTGGCGGTGCTGGAGCACCTCCCGCTGCGCGAGGCCCCAGTACACCCCGCACCCCAGAAGGGAGCTGCGCATGTGCACCAGCCGGCCCGACAGGATGTTCTGCAGGACCGTCATGTGAGGGTACAGGGCGATGTTCTGGAAGGTCCGGGAGATCCCCAGGTACGCCCGGGTGTGGGGAGGGAGGCGGGTGATGTCCCGGCCCAGGTACACGATGCGGCCCCCCTGGGGCCGGTAAAAGCCGTTGATGCAGTTCAGGACGCTGGTCTTGCCCGCGCCGTTGGGGCCGATGATGCCCAGCAGCTCCCCCGCGTGCACCTGGAAGGACAGGTCGGAGACCGCCACCACCCCGGCGAAGCGGAGGGTCAGCCCCCGAACACTCAGGACCACGTCCGCCAGTGGGACCCCGGCCCCCATCGTGGCCTCACAGTACGCGGTGAGGGGACGTTTCTCCTTCCTCGGAGCCCACCCAGCGGGCGCCGCCTTCCCACACCTCCTTCTTCCAGATGGGCACCCGGACCTTCAGAGCGTCGATAGCGTAACGGCCTGCCTCGAAGGCGTCCTTCCGGTGGGGGGCGGAGACCGCCACCGCCACGCTCACCTCCCCCACCTCCAGACGGCCCACCCGGTGCTCCAGGGCCACGCCCACCACGGGCCACCGTTCCGTGACCTCCCGGGCGATGCGCTGCATCTCCGCCACCGCCATCCGCTCGTACGCTTCGTAGTCCAGGTGCAGCACCCGGGGCCCCGCCGCGTTGTCCCGGACCGTGCCCAAAAACAGCACCACCGCGCCCGCGTGGGGGTGCCGGACCCGAGCCAGCAGCTCCTCCAGCCGGATGTGCTCCTGTACCAGGGCCACGTGCACGCTTCCACCGCTCACGGGCGGGATCAGGGTGAGCTCGTCACCCTCCCTCAGGGGGTGGTCCGGGCTCACGTACCGGTCCTCCACCGCGAAGGCAGGCCCGGGCAGCCGGGAAAGGGCCGGGTGCAAGGACACCAGGTGCCGCCAGGCGTCGGAGGCCGTGGGGCTTCCGTCCAGCTCCACCTCCACGTGGGGGGAGCCCACCGCCTCGCGGTACGCTGCGAACAGCCTCAGCCGGACGCGCATGCCGCCTCCCGCGCCATTCTACCCCACCGCAGGGCCCTTGCCGCACAATAAGGGGCGTGCGCGTCCTGGACCCCTACGCGGTGCCGGGGCCGGACCGGAAGGCCCAGCTGCACTGCCACACCACGTCTTCCGACGGGAAGCACCCGCCGGAAGAGGTGGTGGAGCGGTACCGCGCCGCGGGCTTCAGTTTCCTGGCCATCACCGACCACGACGTGGTCACGGAAGCCTGCTGCCTTTCGGACCCCGCGTTCTGCGTGGTGTCTGGGGTGGAGGTCACCGTGGCCAAGCCCTTCCGGCCCCTAGGCCCGCACCTGGGGTGCCTGCTGGTGCACAGCCTCCCGCACGGGAGGGACCCCGCCACCCTCCTGCGGGCGGTGGAAGAGCAGGGAGGGCTGGCAGGCCTCAACCACCCCTCGTGGACAGGCAACCTGTGGACCGGCCGCTGGACCCGCCGGCGGGCCCTCGGGGTGCGGGGTTACCGGTTCGTGGAGGTGTACAACCCGCACTCCGACCCCGACCGGGACACGCGGATCTGGGTGGAAGTGGCGCGGGCCCACGGGCCCCACCACCCCGTGTTCCCCGTGGCGTCCGACGACTTCCACCACGGGGGTCAACTCGGAAAGGGGTGGGTGGTGGTGCGGGCTCAAGAGGTGACCGTCCACGGCCTGCGCCAGGCCCTCCTGCGGGGCGCGGTGTACGCCACCACCGGGCCCCAGGCACGGTTCACTGTCAGGGACGGTGTGGTGACGGTGGAGTCCGACGCTTCCCTGGTCCGGTTCTACGACGCGACAGGCCACCTGAAGCTGGAGGTCCGGCGGGGGACGGCGAACTACGAGCCCGCGCCCCTCGACGGCTTCGTCCGGGTGGAGTGCCTGGGACGCACCGCGGGCCGCGCCTGGTCCGGCTGCTTCTGGGTGGTGGACGTCTGAGCAACCAGTGGCCCCGCGTTCTGGGGCCCGGAACCATGGTGTCCAGGGACTTTTCCCGACTTGCTCCTCGGTCAGTCCTCCTTCCCTTCTTCGATGTACCGTTGCCTGATCTGCTCCACCACCGCGGGGTCCGTGAGGGTGGTGGTGTCCCCCAGGGCCCGGCCCTCCGCGATGTCCCGCAAGAGCCTGCGCATGATCTTCGCGGACCGGGTCTTGGGCAGGTCCGCGCAGAAGAACACGTCGTCGGGGCGGGCGATGGGGCTGATCTTCTGCGCCACCCACTCCCGCAGCTCCTGCCGCAGCTGCTCGCTGGGCTCGTACCCCGCCCGCAGGACCACGAAGGCGGACACCGCCTGGCCCTTCTCCGGGTGGCTGCGGCCGATGGTGGCCGCCTCCGCCACCGCGGGGTGGGCCACCAGGGTGCTCTCGATCTCGATGTTGCTGAGCCGGTGGCCCGCCACGTTCACCACGTCGTCCACCCGGCCCTGGATCCAGAAGTACCCGTCCTCGTCCCTGCGGGCCCCGTCCCCGGTGAAGTACTTGCCTGGGAACTTGCTCCAGTACACCTGCACGTACCGGTCGGGGTCGCCCCAGAAGGTCCGCAGCATGGCGGGCCACGGCCGGGTGAGGACCAGGTAGCCGCCCACGTTGGGCGGGAGGCTGTTGCCCTGCTCGTCCACGATGTCCGCGGCCACTCCGGGGAAGGGCAAGGTGGCGGATCCGGGCTTGGTCGTGGTGATGCCGGGCAAGGGGGTGATGAGGATCATCCCCGTCTCCGTCTGCCACCAGGTGTCCACGATGGGGCACCGGCCTCCCCCGATGTTTTCGTGGTACCACATCCACGCCTCCGGGTTGATGGGCTCCCCCACGGTGCCCAGAAGTCGGAGGCTGGTGAGGTCGCAACGCCTGGGGTACTCCGGGCCCCACTTCATGGCAGTGCGGATGAAGGTGGGGGAGGTGTACAGGACGTTCACCCGGTACTTCTCCACGATGCGCCAGTACCGGTCCTTGTCGGGCCAGTCCGGAGCTCCCTCGTACATGACGGAGGTGGCGCCGTTGGAGAGCGGCCCGTACACGATGTAGCTGTGGCCCGTGACCCACCCGATGTCCGCGGTGCACCAGTACACGTCTTCGTCCTTGAGGTCGAACACCCACTTGCTGGTCATGTGGACACCCAGGAGGTAGCCCGCGGTGGTGTGCAGGACACCCTTGGGCTTCCCCGTGGTGCCGGACGTGTAGAGGATGTACAGGGGGTGTTCGCTGTCCAGGGGCTCGGCGGGGCAGGTAGCTTCCGCGCGCTCCGCCAGCTCGTGCCACCACACGTCCCGCCCCGGCCTCATGGGCACCTCGTTGCCCGCCCGCCGCAGCACCACCACCTTCTCCACGGACGGGCAGCTCTCCAGGGCCTGGTCCGCGAACTGCTTGAGGGGGACCACCTGGCCCCGGCGCCACGCGCCGTCCTGGGTGATGAGGACCTTGGCCTGGGCGTCCTGGATCCGCCCCGCCAGGGCCTCCGCGCTGAACCCGCCGAACACCACACTGTGGGGGGCACCGATGCGGGCGCAGGCCAGCATGGCGATGGGGAGTTCGGGCACCATCCCCATGTAGATGGTCACCCGGTCGCCCTTCTCCACCCCGAGGCTCCGCAGGGCGTTACTGAACCGCTGGACCTCCCGGTGCAGGTCCAGGTACGTGAGGACCCGGCTGTCGCCCGGCTCGCCCTCCCACACGATGGCCGCCTTTGTCCGGCGCCACGTGCGGGTGTGCCGGTCCACGCAGTTGTAGCAGACGTTCAGTTGCCCGCCCACGAACCACTTGGCCCACGGGGGGTTCCACTCCAGCACCCGGTCCCACTTCCGGAACCACTCCAGCTCCGCCTCCGCGTGCCTGGCCCAGAAACCCTCGAAGTCCCGCTCGGCTTCCTCGTACACCCCGGGGTCCCGCAGGTTGGCCCGGGCCGCGAACTCCGGTGGCGGCGGAAACCGCCGGGTCTCCGTGAGCAGGGCCGCGATGGTCGCCTGGGTCTGCACGCTGTCCATACCACTCCCCCCTCCTGGCCTGCTCCAGACTCCTCAGTACACGATGTTCGCCTGCCCGGGGCCCTTCACCTGCCGAGCTCGGCTTGCAGTTTCTGCCAGGCAGCCCGGGCTTCCTCCACCGACCCCTCGTCCTCGATGGTGGTGATGTCCCCTGGGTCGCGCCCCAGGATCACGGACCGCAGGACCCGCCGCATGATCTTCCCGCTACGGGTCTTGGGCAACATGGAGACAAAGTTCACCTCGCCCACCACCGCCACGGGGCCCAGCTCCCTCCGGACGGTGTCCACCAGCTCCTGCCGGAGAGCGGGGGAGGGCTCGTGCCCCTGCTTGAGGACCACGAAGGCCGAGATCACCTCGCCCCGTACCTCGTCGGGCCTGCCCACCACTCCTGCCTCCGCCACCGCGGGGTGCTTGAGGAAGGCGGTCTCCACCTCGATGGTGCCGATGCGGTGGGCGGCGATCTTGATCACCTCGTCCGCGCGTCCCGCGAACCACACGTACCCGTCCTCGTCCACCTGGGCCGCGTCCCCCGTGAAGTACACGTCCTGCCCCGGGATGCGCTGCCAGTAGTCCTGGGCGTACCGCTCCGGCTCTCCCCACAGGGTCGGGGTCAGGCTGGGGAAGGGCCGCCGGAGGACCAGGATCCCACGTTCCCCGGGCCCACACTCCTGGCCCTCGGGCGTCACCACCCCCACCTCCATGCCGGGCAGGGGCAGGCCCGCGGAACCGGGCTTGATGGGCAGCTGCGCGACCCCGTAGGGGTTCCCGATGACGGGCCCGCCGGTCTCCGTCTGCCACCAGTGGTCGATCACCGGCACCCGGTCCTGGAGGACCCGCTTCTGCAGCCACTCCCACGCGGGCGGGTTCAGGACCTCGCCCGCGCACACCACCCGCTCCAGGGAGGACCGGTCGTACCGCAGGGCGGGGTCCTCCCCGTACTTCATGAGCAGCCGCACCGCGGTGGGGGAGGTGAAGATCCCCGTGACCCGGAGTTCCTCCACCAGGCGCCAGGGGGTCTCGGGCCCCGGGTAGTCCAGGGCTCCCTCGTACGCCACGGTGGTGCAGCCCGCCAAAAGCGGCGCGTACACGATGTAGCTGTGCCCCACCACCCAGCCGATGTCGGAGGTGGACCACCACACGTCCTCCGGCTTGAGGCCGAAGCACCAACGGCCCACGCTGTGGATCCCCACCTGGTAGCCGCCGTGGGTGTGCACCGCCAGTTTGGGGCGCGCGGTGGTCCCCGAGGTGGCCAGGATGTACGCGGGTTCGTTGGCCTCCATGGGCTCGAAGTCGGCGCTGTGCCCTTCCGCCCGGGCGAGGAACTGGTCCCACCGCATGTCCCGCCCGGGTTCCAAGGCAGCGCCGTCCGGGGTGCGCTCCAGGACCACCACGGCTTCCACCCCGCCGGGGACCTGCCGGAGGGCCTCGTCCACGATGCCCTTCAGGGGCACCTGGGCCCCCTTGCGGTACGTGACGTCCGTGGTGAACACCAGCTTGGACCCGCTGGCCCGGATGCGGTCCGCCAGGGCCCCGGCCCCGAAGCCCGCGAAGACCACGGAGTGCACCGCGCCGATCCGGGTGCACGCCAGCATCAGGGCGATGGCCTCAGGGCACGTGGGCATGTACAGGGTGACTCTGTCTCCCTTGCGGACCCCCAGGCCACGCAGGGCCGCGGAAAGCCGCCTGACCCAGTACAGGAGCTGGCCGTAGGTGAGGACCCGGCGGTCGCCCCGCTCGCTGGCGTACACCAGGGCCGCGTGCCCTGCGCGCCCGGCCTGCACGTGCCGGTCCACGGCGTTGCAAGAAAGGTTGGTGAGCCCGCCCTCAAACCACCGGAAGGAGGCGCCCTCCCGGCGGTAGGTCTGCGTCCAGGGGCGCAGCCAGGGTAGCGCCGAGGCCGCCCGGGCCCAGAACCCTTCCGGGTCGGCCCGGGCGGCCTCCACCATGGCCTTCACCTGCGGAGGGATGAGGTGGACTGCCACGGCGACCCTCCGCCTTCTACCGAGATCCCAGCTGGTCCCCCTCCTGCGAGGCTCCCGCCACCGCGGGCACCCGGGCCAGCTCCGGCAGCCGCATGCGGTCCACGAACCGCATCACCTCAGGCCCCTCCGGCTGCGTGACCAGGGAGACCACCACGGAGACCACCAGGTTCACCGCGAAGGCGATGCACCCCCACCCGATGGTCCCGATGGGCTGGCCGAACAGGGACAGGGGCGGAGCCTGGAACACCCCCACAGCCAGGACGTAGGGCAGGGCCGTGGCCATCCCCGCCACCATGCCCCACACGATGCCGTACCGGTTCAGGCGCTTCCAGAAGGTCCCGAGCACCACCGCGGGGGTGAAGCTGGCCGCGGCGAAGACGAAGGCCCAGCCCACCAGCAGGGCCACGTACAGGGCGAACCGCGGGTCCTGGATGGCCAAGAACGCCAGGAAGCTCGCGGCCACCGAGAGCACCATCACCAGCACCCGGGTTATGCGGACCTCGGTCTCTTCCGAGACGTTGGGGTTGATGAAGCGGTGGTAGATGTCCCGGGTGATGCCCGTGACCATGACCATCAGGAGGCCGTCCGCGGTGCTCAGGGCCGCGGCCAGGCCGCCCACGGCCACGAAGGGCGCGATCCACCAGGCCAGGTTCCACATGTCGGGCATCCCGATCACCACGATGTCCCCGTGGAAGGTGAGCTCCTCGGCCTGCAGGATGCCGTCGCCGTTAGCGTCGTTGATCTTGATGAGGCCCGTGGGCAGGAACTTGGCCACCCACGGGACGGCCTGCACCTCCGCGATGGGCTTCCCCCACAGCCCGCTGAAGGCGTAGCGGGCCATGGCCGCGTACATGGGAGCGGTGCAGTACAGCAGCCCGATGAAGAACAGGGCCCAGCCCACGCTGAGCCGCGCCGCGGACGCGGTGGGGGTGGTGTACGAGCGCATGAGGATGTGCGGCAGGCCGATGGTCCCCAGCATCAGCAGGAGGGCGGACAGGATCCAGTTGAGCTGGCCTGCGGCCCCGCCGAGGGGTTTGGCGAAGGGCGTGGTCCAGGGTGTGAGCCCGTGCTGGGCCTCCCGCGCCTGCAGCGCCTGGATCAGCTCCCCGTAGCCGAACCACGGAAGCGGCTTCCAGATCCCCACCAGGGTGGCCACGATGAAGGCGGCCCCCAGGTACGCCACGATGAGGACGATGTACTGGGCGAACTGGGTCCACGTGATGCTCTTCCACCCGCCGCTGGCTGCGTAGATCCCCATCCCGAAGAGGGCCCCGAACACCCCCACCTGTGCGGGGATGCCCAGGAACCGGCTGAAGACTACTCCCGCGCCCACCAGCTGCGCGGTCAGGTACGTGAGCGACGTGATGAACAACATGATGACCGCGATCACCCGCGCGGGTCCGTACCCGCCTGCCCGGGTCTCCACCAGGTCTGGGACAGTCCACGTGTGGGACTTCCGCACGTAGGGGGCGATGAAGAAGGCGTGGATGGTGTAACCTAACGTCCACCCGATGATGTACGGCAGCCCGTCGTAGCCCAGCAGGGCGATGGCGCCCGCCATGCTGAGGAAGCTCGCCGCGCTCATCCAGTCCGCGGCGGTGGCCGCCCCGTTAACCACGGGCGGGATCCTGCGCTCCGCCACGTACATGGCGTGGGCCGTGGTCCCCCGGGCCACGTACGCGATGGAGATGTACATGAGGATGGAGCCGATCACCATCCACCCGGAGGCGACCCGGGGCCCGAACAGGGCCGCCAGCACCAGGATGATGGCCACGTAGCCCAGGACGCTGGGAATCAGCACACGCTTGATTTCCGGGTGCACGCGCATGGGACCCCTCCTACGGGCGCTGCGCCCCGGTGGGGCTGGCCCCCGCCAGGCGGAGGCTCATCTTCACGTCTTCGGGCAGCTCGTCCCAGCCCTCCAGGGCGCGGGCGCGGAACTCGTCGTCCACTTTGCTCATGATCGCGTGGTAGACGAAGATCATCAGGACCCCCGCCCAGATGCTGATGAAGGCCGCCAGATACCAGTGCAGGGGCATGTTCCCGAAGAGCAGGACGTTCCTCCACGCGTACGGCGCGGGGATATGCCACCAGATCGCGACGACCGTCCACAGGACGAAGAACACGGCCGTGACGCGGACCAGCCGGTCCCAGTACCACGACTTGTACTTGTCGGGCAGGTGCTCCTCCGGGTGTTCTACCGGTGCAGCCACGGACTTCCCCCCTTTTCCCGCGAGGACGGGCACAGTGTGCGCTGCCGTTTTCGCCGTGGAGGCCGACCCCCACCTCGGGGGTAAGGGCCTGCACCGCCTGTGTGCAAGGGTTTCCCCGTGAGACGCGGCAGGAAGGCGGCGGCCGGCGGTTCGCCCGGGGTGAAACGCGCGGGCGCCAGCCGCGAAGCGGGGAAAAGACGGGGTGAACGGAGCGGTGAAATGCGCTTTTGCCGGGGCGGACGGGGCAAGGGGTGGCCGTCCTTGTGGCAAAATGAATACGCGAGGAACGCCTTCGGGGTGGAGGGGTGCTGCGCATCGCCGCGGCCAGCGCGGGCCTCCTGACGGTCCTGGAGACCATCGTCCTGCACTCGCTGGTGCGGGCAGACCCGGTTTCCCTGGCGGTGGCGGTGGGGCTGTTCAACGCGGTCCTGGCGGTGGTGGTGGGCCGGCTCAGCGTGGCCCAGGTGGGGTTCAGCCGCCGGGGGGGCCTGCCGAGCGTGCCCGAGCCCTTCCCGGTCCTGCGGGACGGCCTCAACCGCGACACCGCCCACCAGACCGCGGACATGCTGGCGCGCCTGCACGGCGTGCGGGTGGTGGCGGTGGCGGACAGGGAGGAGGTCCTGGCGGTTTGCGGCCCCGGGGCGGACGACCAGGAGGCCAGGGCGGCGGTGGTGGAGGCCGCGGCGGCAGCCAGGTCCGCGGGCAAGCCCCAGCGCCGGCCCACCACGAGAGGGCTGGCGGTGGCCTACCCCCTGGCCCACCGGCGGGAGGTCCTGGGTGCGTTGGCCATGGTCGTGGGGGCGGACTGCCCTGCGGTGGAGGACGTGTCCCGGTCCGCGGAGCTGTTCGCGCGGTTTCTGGCCATGCAGCTGGAGCTGGCGTACATGGACCAACAGGCCCGGCTGGCCGCGGAGGCGGAACTGCGGGCCCTGCGGGCCCAGATCAACCCCCACTTCTTCTTCAACACCCTGAACACGGTGGTGAGTTACCTCCGGGACGAACCGGAGACCGCCCGCAGGATCCTCCTGCGGTTGGCGGACCTGTTCCGCATGAACATGGAGCTGCAGGGGCAGATCATCCCCTTCGCGGACGAGTACCAGTACATCCGCGACTACCTGTTCATCGAACAGGCCCGGTTCCGGGACCGGCTCCGGGTGGTGTACGACGTGGACCCTCACGTCCTGAAGGTGGGGGTGCCGGCCTTGTCCGTGCAGCCCATCGTGGAGAACGCGGTGCGCCACGGGATCGGGCCCAAAAACGGACCCGGGACCGTGGAGATCCGGGCCCGGCTGGACCTGCTGACCCTGCGGGTGCACATCACGGTCCGGGACGACGGGGTCGGGATGCCCCCCGAGCGGGTGGCGGAGCTGTTGCGGCCTCGCGGAAGCAACGGGGACCGGCGGATCGGACGCCGGGGTGTGGGGCTGGCCAACGTGGCGGAGCGGCTGCGCCGGCTGTACGGGGACGCCTACGGGCTTGAGATCCACAGCGCCCCGGGCAGGGGCACCACGGTGCACCTGCGTCTGCCCATGCGCTGACGTGGATCCCATCAGCTTCGTCCAGGCCACGCGCCCCTTCGGCAGCCTGTCGGAACGGGAGCTGGAGACCCTGGCGGCGGCCCTGGAAGTGGTGTACGTGCCCCGGGGCACTCACATCACGGACCCCGCGGGCAGCGTCCGGTACGTGTACCTGGTCCGGAAGGGCGTGGTGCGGGTGCACAAGAACACGGCCACCGCACACTTGGAAGAGGCGGAGGTGTTCGGGGGCGAGCGGGGCACCTTCGCGGCTCCCGTGGACGCGTGGGCAGAGGAGGACTGCCTGCTGTACCGGTGGCCCGCGCACGTGGTGGAAGCGGTCCGCAGACCCGCGGCGGTGCCGGCGGGGGTAGGCTCCGGAGAGCTGGTGCCCGTGGCGGACCTGGTCCGGCGCCCGCCCGTGTGGGTGCCCGCGGAGGTCACCTGCCGGGAGGCGGCGCAGCGGATGGCCCAGGAGG